>ERZ827520.48-NODE-48-length-190101-cov-34.365054_pt1 | contig 190101 bp, 148 predicted proteins | sample MGYA00519581_ERZ827520 | MGnify/ENA primary metagenome ERZ827520 (study PRJEB31778, sample SAMEA3449339) | human gut metagenome | biome: human gut; feature: human-associated habitat; material: faeces | place: United Kingdom | collected 2010/2012 ... | reverse complement strand
CTGTCTTTTCCATAATGTTACCTTTTTTGTTGTAACGCTATTTCAGGACTAGACAGCATCAAAATAAGAAGGAGATACCTGCCCAGGCATCTCCTTCTTTATTGCTGATTTATTAATAAACACCTTTCTGTTTTCAGAACATATATGCCACTGAAATCTGCCAAGTATTTCGTTTCATTTCGATAGTCATCGCATCATCTACAGCTTTTGCCATTTTACTCAGGCCAAAATTATAATTCACTCCTGCTTGCAGATGTCCCAATAATTTAAGACCTACTCCAACATTGAACGAAGTATTGCAGGATTTCATATCAAAATTCTCAGTAAAATGTCCGCTTCCCACATTAAAGCCGAACTGAGGACCGGCAGCTACATAAGCTCCCAGCGTACTTCCCAGTCCAAGTGTCCACTTCAAGTTTACAGGAACTTCAATTGTCTTAAGTGTTTGGTCTACTTCTTCTCCCCCACTGATAGCCTTTGCTCCAGACTGATTATACAAAGCAGCTACATCTACACCTAATCCTACAACCGGAATGGTAAACTCAGCCATCGGACCAATAAAGAATCCGGTACGGTTATCACTCTTTACAATATCCTTTGAGAAAGTCAATTTCGAAATGTTCAGTCCCCCTTTCAGTCCAAACTGCAATTGGGCTTGTGCTGGCACTGCTAAAAATAAACAGGCCACAATCATTAAGGTTGATAAAATCTTCTTCATAAATACACAATATTAATGTTTACAGAAACAAAAATAAGGAATAAATAGTAAGAATACAAATAGTCTGTGCTAAAAGATAAAAATGACAATCTGTCCATTTTCAAGTCGAATTGACACTACGCTATGTTTATCAAAGTTTAAAATCTTCACCACTCGTTCAACGAAGGTTAAAGCAATCTACCTTTCTGTCAGTCAAATTATTTGGCACAGACTTTGCAAATATAAGGGTGAATCGCGGAAGCGAAAGGAGAAGCGGTTCAGAAGAAACAAGATAAAATAAAAAACTAAAATATAGGAGATTACAACTATGATGCCGACTAGAAGAAATTATAATCAGAATTGGTTACCAAGTATTTTCAATGATTTCTTTGATAACGATTGGATGGAAAGAGCTAACGCTACTGCCCCTGCAATCAACGTAATCGAAAACGAAAACAATTACAAGATAGAAGTTGCAGCTCCGGGTATGACGAAAGACGATTTCAATATTCATCTTACCGAAGATAACCAGTTGGTTATTTCTATGGAGAAGAAAAACGAAGTAAATAACAACGATAAAAAGAAATATTTGCGTCGTGAATTCTCTTACTCTAAATTCGAACAATGCATGATTTTACCGGAAGACGTTGATAAGGAAAAGATCAGTGCATCTGTCGATAACGGTGTCCTTAACATTGAGTTGCCTAAGATGACACAGGAAGAAAAGAAACAGGCCAACAAAGTGATTGAAATTAAATAAACAATTCTAACTGTAAAATCCCCGCTCCGGTCAGTTCCGAAGCGGGGATTTTTTTATTTATAACTATGAATAAACCTATCGTTATCATGAATTTTACAGGAGTATATGATTATGAATCATTCTCCCACAATCCCAAATTTGCATGGATAGATTGCACCCATCTTCAAGGGGTAGAATGCTACTGCGATAAAGACGGAGCCAGTGCACTGAAAAAAGTCATCGAAAACTATCCGGCAGAAGGAATTCATTTCATTGATTCCGGCAACTATCATTATCTGACCAAATTCTGGACGGATAAAATACATCAACCTTTCTCACTAATTGTATTCGACCATCATCCCGACATGCAGCCTCCATTATTTAAAGAAATGATTTCCTGTGGAAGCTGGGTAGAAGATGTCATCAAAACCAATCCTTTTTTAAAAAAGGTCATTATTATGGGAGCCTCCGAACAGCTAATCAAGAGTGTTGCTCCTCAGTATCAGAATCAGGTTGAATTTTACAGTGAACAAAGTCTGGAACAAGACACTACCTGGAAGAAGTTCTCTGCCGAAGTCATCAGTACGCCCGTATATATTTCTGTAGACAAAGATGTACTCAACCCTCAGTCGGCCGCTACCAACTGGGATCAGGGATCTTTTACACTGAAAGAATTGGAGCAATTGTTATCTATCATTCTGAAACATGAACAGACAATAGGCATAGATATTTGCGGCGAATGTCCAACCACGCTTAATATCTTTGAAGAAGAAAAAGAAGCGCAGCTGGACAGTGCCGCCAACAAAGAGTTACTCAAGTTCTTTCTAAGTACTCAATCTCATGCCTTTCAACAAGCATTTAAAAAGTAAGTTGTATGGAAAAGCCCATATTACGCAAGCTAGGCAAGCGGAAATAATCAATACCCCGCATATCATTTCCCATGCTGGCGGTACTCATCGGATCGAAAGGAGCTTTATTATACAACATAACCAAATTTCGTCCGACAAAAGAAACCTTTATATGCTGCATCCAGTTTACCCAACGATACATCGGGATTGTATATCCTACAGTCAATTCCGCCAAACGAATATTGGTCGCATCGTATATATAGAGATCACCGATTCCCGACAAGCCTGAAGTTGCTGCATAATATCGGGAAACGGGAATCTTCTTTTCTCCCATCCACACTCCGCCTTGATCGCGTGCGTCTGCTGTAGCCTTCGAAACGCCATATTGGTCAAGCATCGATTGCGTCATTGACAGGCCTTCTCCTCCGAAGCTGCCTTGCAATACAAATCCCAGTTCAAGACCTTTCCAAGCAAAGTCATTTGCCCATCCTAGCATATAATCAGGAAAAGCATTTCCCGCATACTGATATGTATCATTACGTTCCGGCAAACCTGTCTGTGCATTGAAAATCACATTACCAGCTGCATCTTTCTGAAAGGTACTGACGTAAATATCACCTATGGAACCTCCAGAAACCAGTCTTTCTTCTGCAAGCTGACCATATGAAGCAAGTTTCAAGTAGTCGACCTTCATCACTTCACCAGTCATTGGATTTACTATTTCAGAAAAATCCTGAATTCTATTTTTATTGAGAGTGTACGTCAGGCTAGAATTCCAAGAAACAGGTCCTAAATCCTGATTCAGTCCTAATGAAACTTCCAACCCTTTATTCTGTATTTCTGCTTTCACTGAATAAGTTTCCATTGGAATCTCATTATCCGTAGAAGTCGTATACATGGTAAAGGATAGATTCAACTTATTATTAAATAGTCCCAGATCAACCCCTGCTTCATACGATTTTGTCTTGTCACTGAAGAAACTCCCTTGCACCAATGCTGTCATATCTCTGTTATCGTTAGGCAAACAATACTGATGGAAATTACCACTCTCTGCATAAGCCAGACGCAACTTCAAGAAAGACAATACATCCGAATGCGAAATAATGGAAGTTGGAATAAACGAAAGCCCTGCCGATGGATAAAAAACATCATCGTAACTTTCTCTTGTCCCTTCCTTCCATAAATACTGCCATTCTTTGCGTCCTCCCATATTTATATAAAGGAAATCTTTGTAACCTACTTGCAAAGACGCAAACAACGCATCACTACGGTCGTGCAAATCGGCATTCCAATCTTTTCCTTTCGTACTATCCAAATTGTCAAGAGAAAAAATATTTGGTTGTACCAAACCGCCTCCCTGTAAACCATATTCATATTTTCTATCGCGAAATGCCATCCCCAGCAAAGCATTAAAAGAAAAGTCACCTGTCGTTTTTTGAAGATGAAAAGCAAAATCAGCATAAACCTGACTTAAATCAGCGTTTATCTTTCCATATTCACCCAAAGAAGAATAGCCGTACTGAGTCAGTAAATAACTAGTCGAAGCGTATAATTCTTGAGTTTGTACCTGTTTGTCTTTATCATAGTTGACATGTGCTGTAACATCCAACCAGTCAGTTAATGCATACCGGAATCCCAGTCCTGCTCGTATGCGATCTTTAGTATTCACAAACAAATTACGTTTTTCCGTCCAATACGGATTCTGCCAGTTGGCATAAGGCCAATACTGAACAGCATAGCCTTTATCCGGATCATACCGCTCGAAACAACTATATTCATCTTTCTCACGTAAGATTTCCGGCAGCAGATAAACCGGTACAATTGGGTTGAAGTAATCACCTTGTGCCAGCATATTACGTTCTTTAGTACGGATATACATCAAACTGGCATCAATATTCAGCTTTCCATCCAGCAAGTTTGTCGTATTACGGAACGTCAGATTATAATGATTACTACTATTGTTATCAAGCAATCCGACTGCATTTTGAGTCATCGTAGAAAAATAACTTTGATTTACTTCCGTACCACCCGATACCGTTACAGCATTGTTTATGGTATGCCCCGTACGATAAAAGTCGGAAGGATTCCAATCGAATGAGGTTCTCGTGTCTGATTTCCAACTTTCATAGACATGCTGAAACTCTGGCATCACAAAAGGCTTGGCAAAGGTCGTGGTATTCGATACCGTGATAGAAGGCTTATGCAGTTTCTGCCCCCGTTTGGTTGTAATAAGAATGACACCGTTGGCAGCGTCACTCCCATAAAGGACCGAAGCAGCTGTGCCCGACAAGACAGACATACTTTCTATATCTTCTGCGTTAAAGGAAGCAATACCATCTGCCGATAAGCCATAACCTTTATAAATGGAATAAAATTCTTCAGCAGAAAGCTGGGGAAACGGAACTCCGTCAATCACAAAAAGTACATTATTATTTCCTCGCAGGCTCCTTTCCCCTCTCATTTCAATCTTCACTCCTCCCCCAGTTCCTATCGAACTTGGCTGGATAGTTGCCCCCGCTACTCTACCAACCAATGCCTGAAGGAAGTTTGCATCTTTTGCCTTGGTAAAAACAACTCCTTCTATTTCCTGTAACGAACAAGCTTCAATCGGAACTTTTGTTCCCAACGTAGTTCTTATCGTATCCACTGTTTCTACTTCTTCAGCGCATACAGCAGTTACCGATAAATTCAATGCAACCCCCAGCAACAAAATAAAATCGTGTTTCTTCATAACATAAAACGGCTAACTTTTTAAACGATGCAGAAAGGTATTAAAAATATTTCGTATCTCAATGATAAGTCTAACACAAAATACACGTCACATAAAAATATTCACTCAACGTAATGTTACATCGCTTTTATGATATGATTGATAAAGAAAAATATTAAATTTGCATATTTATAATATAAAGTAGTCTATTTCTCTTTTGCACGATAGACAAGAAATATGATAGAAGAAAGATCACTGATATTATCCGTAAAAGCAGGCTCCGAAAAAGCTTACCATACTCTTTATGATATGTGGGTTTCAAGATTATACCGATTTGTATATCAATACCTGAAATCAGAAGATGCTACCGATGATGTCGTTCAAGAAACATTCTGTCGTATATGGACCAATCGTGAAAAACTGGACCCAGACTCCTCTTTTAAGGCATACCTGTTTACCATAGCTTATCATTTCTTAATAAAGGAACTCCGCAGGCAGTTGAACAACGCCTCGATGGAAGAATTTGTGGAATACCAATACATAAAGGTATCAGGAGACGATGCGGACAAAGAAATAGATTTCGACCAGTTTTGTCAGGCGCTCCAGAAAGCCAAAAGCAACTTATCTCCACGTCAGCGTGAAATTTTTGAATTAAACAAGGAGCATAATCTGTCTGTAGCCCAGATAGCAGAACAGCTATCCATAAAGGAGCAAGTTGTGCGCAATCAACTTTCGGCAGCATTAAAAATAATTCGGACAGAACTTCAACAATATTCATTTATACTTCTTCTTTTCTTAAACAACTTCTAATTATATGTTTTCTAACATATAGTTTTCTATGTTATATTTCTCCTGTTTATAGATATTACCTACAAACAAGGTTATAGTTTTATGAACACAAACATACAGAATGAGGTAAAAAGCTTATTAAACAAGTACCGGTCGGGAATCATCTCACCGAAAGAATTTAAAACGCTCACATCGGACATGAACCAATTATCCGATGCGGAACTAAAAAATCCGTTTTACGAAGAATGGGATAACTTTACAAACTACAAACCACTATCACAAGATAAAATAAACGCTTTATACCCAAGACCAGAGAAAAAGTCCCGTATATCACCGTTTATAAAAGCGAAAAAATACTGGTTGCAAATAGCAGCTTCTATACTTTTAGTAGTCGCCTGCGGAATTACGACCTTATACTATGCACAAAATCAGGATATGAAATACCTTGCCGAACAGAATATCGTAATAAACTCTGGAGAATACGGTACTTCATTGGTTACATTACCCGACGGAAGCTTGGTTCACCTGAATGCGAAATCATCGCTTTCGTATAAACAAGACTTCGGGCACAATGAACGTAGAGTAAGCTTATCGGGTGAAGGATATTTCGAAGTAGAAAAGAACACAGACAAACGCTTTATCGTATCCACCGACGTAATGGATATAACCGTTACCGGAACCAAATTTAATGTTTATGCATACGAACATAAGGACTTTGTGGAAATGGCGCTTGTAGAAGGTAGTGTAAACGTCACCACCAAAGATCCCGGCCACAACACCTTAAGTGTAAAGCCTAAGCAAAAAGTTATTTATAATAAGCTAACCGGACAATTAAGTCTTGAGGAAACATCCAACCAAATAGAAACTGCCTGGCTGACCAAAGAACTTACTTTCCGCCACGAACAAATGAAAAATGTTTTTCGCTGCCTGGAACGTAAATTCGGTGTTGTTTTTGAAATAAATAACCCTCATATACTACAGGATGTATATACAGGTACATTTAATGATGAGAATATAGAAAGTATACTGAGAATCCTAAAAATACATTATGGATTTGAGTATACGATAAACGATGGAATCGTTACCATTGAATAAATCCTTATAAACATTAACCTTAAAACAATGAAGAACAGATGAAAACATGAAAAAGAATCCCCGGACAATCGGCACATTATCCGGGGAAATGGCTCAGTCCATAAGTAAAACTATGTTGGCGCATAGTCAAACCGAACTTAAAACCTAAATTTATTACGTACTTATGAAAATCAAACAACAATTCATTGATTTGCACAAAGATAGTAAAAAGCGTGGTAAGATTTGCCTCTTATGTGCATCTTTGTGTTTATTTACATTTACCGGCGGTTATGCACAGACTGGTAAAGTCAGCCTCAACCTGAACAATGCATCGGTAAAAGAATTATTTAATGCTATCGAGAAACAAACTTCCTACCGTTTTTCATACCGGGATGCGGAAGTAAACGGAAAGACGGGGGTTTCTGTTTCTGTAAAAAGCGAAGAACTGAAAAACGTACTGACCAGTGAGCTGAACAAGCAAAATCTGTCTTACAAAGTTTCAGGTAATAAAATCATTATCACCCCCCTAAAGAAAAAATCCGAAAAAAAACAGCAAAGTAATATATCAGGTAGGGTTGTTGATGCCAATGGAGACCCTATCATCGGTGCAACAATCAAGGAAGAAGGTACCAGCAATGGTGCCATTACCGACCTTGATGGTAACTATTCTCTTACCGTATCGAGTCCCGATGCTGTATTGCAGTTTTCTTATGTAGGTTATAAATCCGTAGAGTTCCTGGCAGATAGAGGAGTTATCAATGTGACCATGCGGGAAGATACAGAGCGTCTGGATGAAGTTGTCGTTACGGCATTAGGTATCAAACGTGCAGAAAAAGCCCTGTCCTACAACGTACAACAGGTAAAATCGGAAGAGCTCGTAAGAGTGAAAGATGCCAACTTCGTAAACTCTCTGAATGGTAAGATTGCCGGTGTCAGCATCAACAAGAGTGCCAGTGGTGTAGGTGGTGCGACCCGTGTAGTAATGCGTGGTGCAAAATCCATCGAAGGTGACAACAACGCGCTCTATGTAGTAGACGGTATTCCTTTGTTCAATACCAACATGGGAAACACCGACAGTGGCATCATGGGAGAAGGAAAGGCCGGTACTGAAGGTATCGCCGATTTCAACCCCGAAGATATTGAAAGTATTTCTGTACTAAGCGGACCGTCGGCTGCTGCACTGTATGGTAGTAGCGCTGCAAACGGTGTTATCCTTATCACTACTAAAAAAGGTAAGGAAGGGAAACTGCAACTTTCATTCTCTTCTTCTACCGAATTCAGCAAAGCATACATGACTCCTGAATTCCAGAATACTTATGGCAATAAAAAAGACATGTATGAAAGCTGGGGTGAAAAGCTTGCCACACCGTCCGATTATGATCCCAAAAAAGATTTCTTCAATACAGGAACAAACTTTATCAATTCAGTAACGTTAACCACAGGTACCAAGCAGAATCAGACATTTGCTTCTATCTCGTCAACCAATTCCGATGGTATTGTTCCCAACAACTCATACAACCGTCTGAACTTTACCATCCGCAACACTGCAACGTTTCTGAATGATAAGCTGCAACTTGACTTAGGAGCATCGTATATCAAACAGGATGACAAGAACATGGTGTCACAAGGTCAATACTGGAACCCGGTTATGGCAGCATACCTGTTTCCAAGGGGAGAAAACTTTGAAGAAATCAAGACTTTCGAACGTTTTGACGACAGCCGCAAAATTCCTGTTCAGTACTGGCCGATTGCAGAATCAACGTATGCCTCTCAGAACCCATACTGGACCGCTTTCCGCAATGTTTCAACCAACAATAAGAGCCGCTACATGTTCAACGTCGGATTAACTTACAAAATAACCGACTGGATCAACGTGGCTGCACGTTACAGAATGGATGATACCTATGTAAAATTTGAACGTAAGATCTATGCTTCTTCCGACCAGGTTTTTGCAGAAGGAACCAAAGGACATTATGAATACAGCAACTATAACGACCGTCAGGAATACGCTGATTTTATGGTGAACATCAACAAACAAATCAGGAACTTCAACATTTCAGCCAACGTAGGATGGAGTTATTCTAACTACTGGGCATTGGAAAGAGGTTATAAAGGAACTTTGCTGAAAGTACCCAATAAATTCGCCGTTTCCAACATCGACCCTTCCAATGGCCGTACATCGGAAAAAGGAGGTGACAGCCGTATCCGTAATCATGCGATCTTCGGTAACGTGGAACTGGGATGGAAGAGTATGCTTTACCTGACCCTGACCGGACGTAATGACTGGAACTCACGCCTGGTAAATACCAACGAAGAATCATTCTTCTATCCGTCTATCGGTTTGTCCAGCATTATTTCGGAAATGGTACAACTTCCTGAATTTATCTCTTACTTGAAAGTACGCGGTTCGTATACAGAAGTTGGTGCGCCGGTTTCTCGTTCCGGATTAACTCCCGGTACAGTTACCACGCCAATCGTCGGAGGTATCCCGTCGCCGACATACATTTATCCGTTCACCGACTTCAAGGCAGAACGTACCAAATCTTATGAAGTGGGAATCAGCCTGCGCCTGTGGAATAAATTCAGCGCCGAAGTTACCTATTATAAATCGAACACATACAACCAGACTTTCTTGGGCGATTTGCCTGAATTTACCGGTTATCAGAAAATTTACCTGCAAGCAGGTAACGTAGAGAACAGAGGATGGGAAGCCTCTTTCGGTTATAACGATAAGTTTAAAAACGGTCTGGCTGTGTCATCTACATTTACATTCTCCAAGAATATAAATGAGATCAAAGAAATGGTAAAAAACTATCACACGGACCTGATGGAAACTCCTATCAATATACCTGAAGTATTAAAAGACAATGGTCGTGTTATATTGAAAGAAGGTGGAAGTATCCATGATATCTATGCAAATACATTCTTCAAGAAAGACAGCCAGGGATATGTTGAAGTAAAGAGTGACGGTACATTCGGTTTGGAAAGAGGTGAACCTGTATACCTCGGTAAGACTTCTCCAGACTTCAACATGGGATGGAACAACGCTTTGTCATACAAAGGATTCGGATTCAGTTTCCTGATCAACGGACGATTTGGCGGAGTGGTTACATCTTCTACCGAAGCTATCCTCGACCGTTTCGGAGTATCTAAACGTTCGGCAGAAGCCCGCGACGCAGGAGGAGCATTGCTGCCGGGACAAGGCAGAGTAGACGCCAAAACATATTACCAGATGATTGGTACAGGAAATTACGAGACATCCGGATATTATCTGTACAATGCAACCAATATCCGCTTGCAGGAAATGACATTCAGCTATACCATGCCCGATAAGTGGTTTGCCAATATACTGAAAGACGTAACTGTTTCTTTCATTGCCAGCAACCCGTGGATGTTATACTGTAAAGCTCCTTTCGACCCAGAGTTAACGCCATCAACAAGTACTTACGGACAAGGGAATGACTACTTCATGCAACCTAGCGTACGTAGCTTTGGCTTTGGCATTAAATTTAAACTATAAAAACAACTCCTTTTGATTATGAAAAAGATAAACCAATATAAATTTATAGCAGGTGTATTTGCCGTATCACTGCTGGCATCATGCAATTACGAGGAAATAAACACCAATCCGTTCGAGCTGACCGATGAAGAAGGTATCATGGACGGAGTTGCTGTAGGTGGTCTGATCACTACCATCGAACGAACAGTCTTTCCTGTCGGAACACAGGCCGACGACACGGATATCATCAATCAATACCAGACTGATTATCATTTGTCCGCCGACAGCTGGAGCGGTTTCTTCGGGCAAAACAATACCTGGTCAGGCGGAAACTGTAATGTAAACTATTATCTGACAGACAGCTGGATTTCCGGAACGTATAAGCGTGCATATACCAATGCCCTCGACCCCTGGAAGAAATTGAAAGCAGCAGCCGAAAAAAATAATACTCCGGAGGTATTTGCCCTTGCACAAATCCTAAAGATTTCAGCTTGGCATAAAGCATTGGAGTGCTTTGGCCCGATGCCTTACTCGCATGCAGCCGATCCTACCACCAATATTCCATTCGACTCTGAAAAGGATATTTACACCGCGATCTTCAAAGACCTGACAGATGCCATAGCAATTCTGACGGAGAAAGCAGAAAACGGTGTGGAAGTCATGAAGGAATACGACGTTGTATATGCAGGCAATTCTACCCAATGGGTAAAATATGCCAATTCTTTGCTCCTCCGTCTGGCAATGCGTGTCCGTTATGCCGATGCAGCCCTGTCAAAACAATATGTTTCGCAAGCGTTGAACCACTCCATTGGTGTGATGACAACTAAAGACGATGAAGCACAGATGAGCACAGGAGCCGGATATGTTTTCCGTAACAACATCTACTGGCTCTCCGAACAATACGATGAATCACGTATGGGCTCGTCCATGTTCTCTTACCTGCTGGGATATGAAGACCCACGATTAAGTGCCTATTTCTTACCTGTAGACTCAAAAAGCACAAAAGGACAAGAAGCTTTCGACGGCAAACTGTATCAGGCTGTTCCGGCAGGTCATCTGTATGGGAAAAATGATGAATACAAAATGTTCTCCAAACCCAATATACAAGCTTCCACTCCTACTTACTGGATGCGTGCTTCCGAGGTTTACTTCTTACGCGCCGAAGCTGCTTTAGTATGGGGTGGTGAATTTGGAAATGCCGAAGACTGGTATAAACAAGGTATTGAGATGTCCTTCCAGGAAAACGGTGTCAGCTCTTCTGTAGATGCTTATATGAACTCAGGAAAGACTCCGATCAAACACGAAGTAAGCGGAAAATATCCTTGCAGCTTTGCAGCTCCCTGTACAACAACTGTAAAATTTGAAGGAAACATAGAACAGAAACTGGAAAAAATCATGATTCAAAAATGGATTGCTCTCTTCCCCAACGGACAAGAAGCCTGGACAGAATGGAGAAGAACCGGATACCCCAAACTGAATCCCGTCATGGCAAACAGAGGAAGCAGTCAGGGAGTCACAACGGAAGGAGGTATACGCCGTATGGTCTATCCTACCAGTTTCTATCAAACGGCAGACGGACAACTCATTTACAACGATGCTGTAAAGATGTTAAGCAACGGACAAGACTTGCCTAGTACACATTTATGGTGGGACTGCAAATAATAACCTATAATTAATACAGTAAGAAATGAAAACACTTAAAAAATTATTATACATCGTACCCTTGCTGGGAGCTATGATGGCTTCCTGTACCGATGTCGAAAACATAGAAGTAGAACACATCGGCGGATACAATACGTTAGGAGATAGTGAATATTATGCCAATCTGCGAGCTTATAAAGAAACAGCCAAGAACTACGGACGACCTGTCGCTTTCGGCTGGTTCTCGAACTGGGCTCCATCGGGTGTCATGAGAAAAGGCTACCTGTCTTCCGTTCCCGACAGTATGGATATCATTTCCATGTGGAGTGGTGCTCCGGGAAGATATGAGATTACCGAAGCTCAGAAGCGAGACAAAGAGTTCGTACAGAAAGTGAAAGGCATCAAACTGCTGGAAGTTAGCCTGTTGTCACATCTGGGAAAAGGCAGGACTCCCGACTATATTTATGAAGACATTGAAAAACAGGCCCAAGAAGAGGGATGGACAGAATCTGAACTCAATGCAGCCAAGAAATATGCACGCTGGGACTTCTGGGGATTCAAGTCGCATAATTTCGACAATACAGAAGAGTTGAATCAGGCTATAGCAAACTATGCCAAAGCACTTTGCGACTCATTGTTCGTAAGCGACTGGGATGGCTTTGACATTGACTGGGAACCGGGAAACGGCTTTAATGATTCCGATGGTACTCTGAATGGTACAACCATCCAGGTACTGGTAAAAGAGATGGGAAAATATATCGGTCCAAAGAGTGATCCGGAAAAGAAAGGGCACAAACTGCTCTGCATCGACGGTCTTATCAACTATTTCTCAGAGGAAATGGAAGAATATGTAGATTACTGGATTACTCAGTCATATGGTAGTTCTTCTCCACACTATTACAGTCCCGGCAACATCCCGGAAAAACTGATTATAACCGAAAACTTTGAATCCTATGCCACTTCAGGAGGTGCTCTGTTACGGCAGGCAGCCTGGATGCCAGCAGAAGGCTACAAAGGAGGAGTCGGTGCCTACCGCTTCGACAATGACTATGACAATACACCTGATTACAAATGGATGCGTCAGGCAATCCAAATCAACCAACAGGTTTTCAACGAATGGAAAGCCAATCAGGGAAAAGAATAATACGAATCTTGAAATTCTAAAGATATGAAACAACTATTGAAATATTTGGCATTTTGCGCTATAGCTGTCTTGCTGAACAGCTGTAACGACAGTGAAAGCGATTTGCTGGAAGCAAAAGTTTACTTCGAAAGCAAAGAACACACAATAGAAGCTCTGAACGAACAGCCTATCACTTACGAATTGCAGTCCAGAGTTTCTTCAGCATGTTCTTCTCCGGTAGAAGTCCGCTATGAAATTGCAGGACAAAATGAAATAAATGCATACAACCAGAAATATGGGACCAATTACGAAACATTCAATGTCGCCAATGTAAAATTGGGCAGTAATGCGACAACCATTCCCAGCGGATCCATCTATTCAGAAAAGACTCCCATAGAGTTCACAAACCTGGAGAATATGGAAGAAGGTAAATCTTATCTGTTGCCGGTACGTATTCAGTCATCTTCACTTCCAGCTATCGCCGGCGGTGATATTATTTACTTTATCATTACCAAGCCTGTACAGATTAAGAAAGTCGCTCAGTTCCAGAGCAACTACATCCGTATCCCATTGGCAAGCGGTACGATGTTCACATCTGTTACCTACGAGGCCCTGATTTACATCAACCAGTTCGGTAGCAACAACACCATCATGGGTAATGAAGGTATTCTGATTCTCCGAATCGGTGATACAGCACTACCGGGCGGCCACAACGACTGGATTCAGATTGCGGGAAGCAAACAATACCACTCTACTCAGGCATTCGAGAAAGGAAAATGGTATCACGTAGCCTTTACGTACGACCAGCCGTCTGGAAAGACAGCTATTTACATTAACGGTAGCAAAGCCGCCGAATCGACATGGGATACTCCAAGCTTCGATCTGGCATCAACAGGTAGTGGGGGATTCTTCATCGGTAAGGTCGCAAACTTTATGTGGGGCGAACGTCCATTCTATGGCTACATGAGTGAAGTCAGACTCTGGACCGTTGCACGTACAGAGAACCAGATCAAACAAAACATGCTGAATGTCGATCCAAACTCAGAGGGGCTGGCTGCTTACTATAAACTCAACGGAACAGACCAGTTCGAGTCTGATGGCAAGAGTTATGTAAAAGATGCCTCTCCTAAAGGAATGGATGGTCTGGCCAACGGAGGTTCAAGACAGCTAACGATCAAAGAACTGGAAACTCCGATAGCTATAAAATAAAAATTACCTTTTTTTACCCTTCACGCCCTTCACAGCCGTAAAAAAACAACAGGCGTTGAGGGGTAAAAAAGAAAAAAACTGCTTTTATTACTAGATTCAGATCGAGAGGCTCGGATAAAAAGTTCTCGATATTTTCTCAAGATTTGTACAAAAGAAAAAAAAGTTTGTACAAAAAACCGTCTGTATTCGCAGAGATTTGCGCATACAGACGGAACTCTTTCAATTAATACTTATTCATATTTTTATTTTGATCTCATACGACCATAAATTTTTATTTGTAGCATTGTTTCAACCAGTCGTGAAACAAGCATAAAAACACAAACCTAATAAACAGTAACAACCCAAAAACTAGTTTTCATATAGGATGAAATAAAAAAGAGGTTGTAAACATTTAGTTTACAACCTCTTCTTTTTGTGGACCAGCCAGGGCTTGAACCTGGGACCTCCAGATTATGAGTCTGTTGCTCTAACCAACTGAGCTACAAGTCCTAATATAAGGGGGCTCCTTAAATCTGAGTGCAAAAGTAATAGATTAGCCTGAAACTTGCAACATTTATGGAGATTTTTTTATAAAAAAAACTAAGTCTGTACAGGCATATCAATATATATTGTATTTTTGTGCTACTTAATCAATTAATAACTAGGCATTATGTCACAAAGCACAAATGAACCACATCTGACCGGACTGACCGATCAAGAGGTCATAGCGAGCCGGGAGAAAAATGGAATTAATCTGTTGACTCCCCCCAAACGTCCTTCCATCTGGAAGCTATATCTGGAAAAATTTCAAGACCCTGTAATTCGCGTACTGCTGGTAGCTGCGGTATTCTCCCTGATTATTTCAATCATCGAAAGCGAATATGCCGAAACAATCGGTATCTTTTTTGCAATCTTCCTCGCTACAGGTATCGGATTTTATTTTGAATATGATGCCAATAAAAAATTCGACCTGCTGAATGCTGTGGGAGAAGAAACCCCGGTAACGGTTATCCGTAACGGGAAAATCAAAGAAATACCTCGTAAAGACATCGTAGTAGGCGATATTGTTGTGCTGAATACAGGAGAAGAAGTCCCTGCCGACGGTACGCTGGTAGAAGCCGTTTCACTGCAAGTCAACGAATCAACTCTTACCGGAGAATTGATGGTGAACAAAACCACCGATAAGGCACATTTTGATGAGGAAGCTACTTATCCGTCGAATGCCGTTATGCGCGGAACGACCATTACCGACGGACACGGTATCATGCGTGTAGACCGTGTAGGCGATGCGACAGAAATCGGTAAGGTTGCACGGCAGTCTACCGAACAAAGTCAGGAACAAACTCCGCTGAATATCCAGCTTACCAAACTGGCAAACTTGATTGGTAAGGCAGGTTTTACAATTGCCGCACTGACTTTTATCGTTTTTACCAGTAAAGATTTATATAGTTTTATCACTTCAGAAAATTTCATTGGCATTAACGATTGGCATTCATGGCTGGAGATAGCACGTATCGTATTGAAGTACTTCATGATGGCTGTCACCTTAATCGTTGTAGCAGTACCTGAAGGACTGCCAATGAGCGTAACCCTCAGCCTCGCCCTGAACATGCGACGCATGCTGAAAACCAACAACCTGGTTCGAAAGATGCACGCCTGCGAAACAATGGGTGCCATCACAGTTATCTGTACCGATAAAACAGGAACACTTACTCAGAACCTGATGCAGGTATACGAAGCTCAGGTAGATGAAAGCCAGCCCGATCTGGTAGCAGAAGGTATAGCTGCTAACTCGACTGCATTCCTTGAAGAAAAGGCTGAAGGCGAAAAGCCTTCAGGAGTAGGAAACCCGACTGAAATCGCCCTTTTGCTCTGGTTGAACAGCAAAGGAAAGGATTACATGAAACTACGCGAAGAAGCCAAAGTAGTCAACCAATTGACCTTCTCAACTGAACGCAAATACATGGCTACATTAGTCGATTCACCGATTCAGAAGAAACGGATACTTTACATTAAGGGAGCTCCCGAAATCGTCATGAGCAAATGTAATCTGGAAAAGGCTCAGATCGATAAATATAACGAACAACTACTTGCTTATCAGAATAAAGCCATGCGTACACTGGGTATAGCCTACAAGGTTGTCCCAGAAAACGCTTCCGACGATTGTGCTGAGTTAGTCGGCGAAGGTGGAATGACTTTCTTGGGTATCTTTGCGATCAGTGACCCGATTCGTCCGGATGTACCGAATGCCGTAAAGAAATGTCAGTCGGCTGGCATCGGAATCAAGATTGTAACAGGCGATACTCCGGGAACAGCTACGGAGATTGCTCGTCAGATCGGACTTTGGACTCCGGAAGATACAGAACGTAACCGCATCACAGGGGTAGAATTTGCAGCATTGAGTGACGAAGAAGCACTCGACCGTGTACTCGACCTGAAAGTAATGAGCCGTGCTCGCCCGATGGACAAACAGCGTCTAGTGCAATTGTTACAGCAAAAAGGAGCTGTCGTAGCCGTTACAGGTGATGGAACAAACGACGCACCTGCCCTGAACCACGCACAAGTTGGCTTGTCGATGGGTACCGGGACTTCTGTAGCTAAAGAAGCTAGCGATATTACCTTGTTGGATGATTCATTCAATAGCATTGCAACAGCTGTCATGTGGGGACGTTCATTGTATAAGAATATACAGCGCTTTATCGTATTCCAGCTGACCATCAATGTAGTGGCTCTGCTGAGTGTCTTGTTAGGTGCTTTCTTCGGAACAGAATTACCACTTACCGTTACTCAGATGCTTTGGGTGAATCTGATCATGGATACATTTGCTGCAATGGCTCTTGCTTCGATTGCACCAAGCATGGATGTAATGAATGAGAAACCGCGTCGCCGCACCGATTTCATCATTACACCGGTCATGCGCAACACAATTTTCGGAGTGGGCTTAGGCTTCCTCATCATCTTAATGGGATTGCTGGTTTACTTTAAGAATCTTTCAGGCGGTATGGATACACATCATCTTACTGTGTTCTTCACCATATTTGTGATGCTTCAGTTCTGGAACCTGTTCAATGCTAGTGTTTTCGGTACCAACCATTCATTCTTTAAAGATGCAGGACACGCATTAGGCATGCTGGGTGTTGCACTGATTATTCTTGTAGGACAAATCATCATCGTAAGCTTTGGCGGCAAAGTATTCCGTACCGAACCTCTTCCATTGAGTGAATGGTTATACATCATAGGAGGAACTTCATTCGTCTTGTGGATTGGTGAAATATGGAGAGGCATCAAACGCTTGAAAAGCAAATAATTCAATGCCGTAAACATTGGGTATGACATGAATGAACAAATAAAAAATATCATCTTCGACTGGGGAGGCGTACTGATAGACCTGAATCTGGAAGGGTGTATCAGCGCCTTCGAACAGGCGGGAGCAGTCAATGTGCGTGACCTGCTGACAGGTACTAATGAGCTGGGCTTCTTCCGCGATTATGAGTGCGGGAAAATAAGCACGCCCGAATTTCGTGAGGCTATACGTAAACATATCAATAAACCGCTTACGGATGAGGAAATAGACCGCATGTGGAATATGGAGCTGCTTACCATTCCTGAGGAAAAACTCCTGTTGCTCGCTGAACTGAGCAAACATTACCGGCTATTTTTATTGAGTAATACGAACGAACTTCACTGGGAATATGGTTACAAGAATGCATTCTGCCGTAACGGTAAAGACTATACAATGTACTTTGAGCGTATTTTCCTGTCGTATCGCATGCACCTGTCAAAACCCGATCCCGCTATTTTCCAAAGAGTTTTACAGGAAGCCGGTCTCCAACCAGCAGAAACATTGTTCATAGACGATGCAGAGACAAATTGTCTGGCAGCAGCCTCAACAGGCATGCAGGCTGCTCACTACATACCGGGAACAGATCTCGGTGAATTATTTAAATAAATTCCTACATGAAGATTATAACAGACGAGATTAAGCAAATACTTTCACCTTGCGTGGCAACCATCGGTTGCTTCGACGGACTACACCGTGGCCATCGTTTCCTTATCGAACAGGTTTGCAGAGAAGCCCGCCAAAGGAACTTCCATAGCGCCCTGATAACCTTTCCCGTGCATCCACGTCAGGTCATGCAAAGTAATTACCGCCCTCAATGGCTTACTTGTCTGCCACAAAAAACAACTCTTATCCAGCAAACGGAAGCAGATTATTGCATCATGCTTCCATTTACCAAAGAATTGTCCTTGCTCTCTGCACGCCAATTCATGCAACTGCTTCGTGAACGTTTTAACGTCCGTGTGCTGGTCATCGGCTACGACCATCGCTTCGGTCATAACCGCAGCGAAGGATTCGACGATTATTGCCAATATGGAAAGGAACTGGATATGGAAGTAGTTCGTGCACAAGCATTGGTGGAAGAAGGAGTATCCATCAGCTCGTCTGTCATACGTAAAGCTTTAAAGGAAGGAGACATACAGCATGCCAATCATTATCTGGGCTATCGCTATTATCTGGATGGAACAGTTGTCGACGGGTATAAAGTAGGTCGTAAGCTGGGATTTCCAACAGCCAATCTCCTCCCCTCCTGTTCCGACAAACTGATTCCCAAAGAAGGTGTATATGCTGTATATGCCGACATCGACGGGACACAGTATGCCGGTATGTTAAACATCGGACATCGCCCAACCGTTGACAATGGCTCCGACTTAAGTATCGAAGTACATATTCTTAACTTCTCTGGAGATATTTATAACCGTCACATGCGGATAGAATTTATTGAATTTATCCGCCAAGAACAAAAGTTTGACAGTCTGGAACAACTGATTGCCCAATTGAATGCCGATCGCGAAACAATATCTCGCCTGTTATTAAAAAGTTAAGGAATAAAACATTCGAGTTCTGTTAAGACAAAAAAATCCCCGACATCTTTTATTCAAAGAAATCGGGGATTACAAAAAACTATGATAACAGATTACAATTCCTTAATGCTGATAGCTACACCACCGCTCGGAGCAAGACGCTGTTTCAACTTCGTTTTGCTGGTCACTTTCTTTGTCGAAATCACATATTCTTTGGGATTTGTACGCCAGTCGGCTGTTTTTCCGTCAGCATAAATAGTTGCCTGATATTTCTTTCCAGCCGGAAGGAAACTCAAATCGATAACAGTTTCCCGACTATTCTCATCGGTAATTCCACCCACATACCATTCGTTTTTTCCTTTTGCCTTACGAGCAATCGTGATGTAATCACCCGGTTCCGCCTCCAGAATATAGGTATTGTCCCAGTCCACTGCTACATCCTTAATAAACTGAAAAGCATCCGGATATTTTTCATAATTCTGATATAAATCGGCTGCCATCTGAAGCGGACTATACATCGTTACATACAATGCAAGCTGTTTTACCAAGGTAGTACCCAACTGAGCCTTGTTAGAACCATAAACAGAAAGATCACCTTCAAAAATTCCCGGAGTATAATCCATCGGACCACCCATCAGACGGGTAAACGGCAAGATTGTCTGGTGATCAGGACGAATGCCATTGAACGATTCAAACTCCGTACCACGCGCTGATTCCTGAGCAATCCAGTTGGGATACGTACGATACATACCCGTAGGACGTACGGCTTCATGTGAATCAACCATAATATGATACTTCGCAGCCGTCTCAGCTACCCGATTGTAATGGTTCACCATCCACTGTCCGTCGTGATGTTCACTACGTGGGATGATGGGCCCTACGTAACCCGTCTTTACCGCATCGTAGCCATTTTCTTTCATAAAACGGAACGCATCATGCATCTGACGTTCATAATCGGCCACCGACGAAGTTGTTTCATGGTGCATAATAATTTTTACTCCTTTCGATGCGGCATAACGTTGCAGTTCCTTTACATCGAAGTCCGGATAAGCTTTAGTGAAACTGTATATAAATTCCTTGGCATGAGCATAATTGTCTTCCCAACCTTCATTCCATCCCTCTACCAGTACGGCATCGAAGCCATGTTTCGCTGCAAAGTCAATATACTCTTTTACATGAGCCGTATTGGCACCATGATGACCATTCGGTTTCAGTTGGGTATAGTCAGTTTTACCGATTACGATGTCTTGCGTATCGGTATAAGCCCAGGTAGAGCCTCCGCCCGTAAAGTATTCCCACCATACACCCACGTATTTGGTCGGCTTAATCCAGGAAGTATCTTCCAGTTTGCAAGGTTCATTCAGATTTACTATCAAGTTCGAGGCCAAGATATCACGTGCATCGTCGCTTACTACAATCGTACGCCACGGACTGGTACTGCCGGTCTGGATATATCCTTTCGCCCCGTTTTTATCAGGAGTCAGGTGCGAACTCATCAAAAAAGTCTTTGCATCCAGATTCAGATGCATAGCAGGATAATTAACCAAAGCCGCCTCATGGATGTTGATATAAAGTCCGTCATCCGACTTCAGCATCAACGGAGTCTGTACAGCTAGATTAGGCGAAGGTGACTTGCAAGCCAGGGCCTCATCGCGCGCCTTGTCTATCAGTTGCGGCACTTCCGACAGTTTGGAAGTCGTTATCTGAAACTCATTGGTATCATAGTCAGCTGGAATCCAAAATGCCTTATGATCGCCTGCCAGCTGAAACTCCGTCACTTCCTCATTAATAGTAAAATGCCGTAATTCTTTCTGTACCGGAAATTCATAACGGAATCCCAACCCATCATCGAACAAACGAAAACGAATATTCAGCAACCACCCCGTACCTTCTTGCTCCAAGGCTACAAATAGTTCCTTATGATTATCCCGAATGACACTGTTCTGCCCCCAAACAGGATTCCAGGTAGTATCGGATGCTGTTTCCTTTGTTTCTATGATACGGAAGTTCTTACTGAAATCGAACGACGGACGTATCTGGAAGCCCATCTTACTTTCCCGGATAACATCTTTCCCTTTATATTTCAACGAATAAACCGGAGTCTTATCAGCCGACAAGTGAAAATCCATGATTAAATTTCCATTGGGTGAAGTCAATGTCTGGGCAAAAGAGAATCCCACGACAAACAAACTCATCATTACAGAGAGAATTAGTTTTTTCATAATACCTTTATTGATTAACAAAATAAATACTTTTGTAAATATAACAATTATCCGCAAATATACACTTATTCCCCTTTTGAAAACTTCTTTATGCCTTCAAGAAGGCTTTCTAAAAGTATTTTCAATATAAATCAGAAAATATTTATTGTTTTTCGATAAATATTTCCTGATTTTCTTTTGTACTCTAAAAATAATATCTACATTTACATATCGAAAAACGATAAATATTTATCGAAAACAAACACAAATAAAATAATTAAGAACTACAAACACGATGCAATTATGAAAAAGACATTACTAAAAAAAGCAGCTATGGCAAGCCTCTTCACCCTGATGACACTAACAGTCACAAAGGCAAACGCAAAAGAAACTTTCATTTATGGAGAAACAGACAACGGGTTGATTGTTTCTACCCTGAATGAAGACGGCAAAACACTTACTCCAAAATGGAAATACGAGTACCGGTACGACGAACAAAGACGACTGACCGAGAAGAAAGCATATCGATGGAATTTGCGACAACAGATGTGGACACCCGCCTATCTGCTCACTATTATGTCGAATGACTCGATATGTATCATGGATTATGCCGAATGGGACAAACTTTTTTGTAACTTTGAGCGTAATCGCCAACAAAGTGTTTATTATGTAGACAGTTCGAATGCTTTATTGACTTATTATAGCCGTTCATCTGCCTGCGAAATAAGTGAAAATAACAAATAATTAAAATTCAATTATTATGGGACGCACCATCAAATTATTGCTATACTATTTTGCCTACCAACTGGCATTCATGGGAGTTTTCCTGTGCGGATATATGATCTTCCATCATACCACAGAATTACCTCAACCCACCGACTCTACTTACATAACCCTCATTCTGCTGGCACAGGTTCTATCTACAGCTGCGGTAGGTATTCATCTGATAGTGGGAAAATATGTACCGCTCGACCGAAAAACTTGGGCGTATTACAACTCCGGTAAGGTCCTGATTGCCGCTATCCTATTAATCGTAGGTATGGGGTTGTGGAGCAATTACCTGAACGAACTCGCCGACTTGCCCAATAACATGCAGGAAACTTTCGCCATGATGATGCAGCATCCACTGGGAATTGTGGCAATCACGATTATGGCCCCTATTGTAGAAGAGCTATTGTTCCGGGGAGCCATCCAGGGACATCTGCTGCGCAAATGGAAAAAGCCGCTCTGGGCTATTGTTGTATCGTCACTGATATTCGGTATCGTACATGGAAACTGGGTACAAGCTCCTTTTGCTTTCGTAGTAGGACTGGCCCTAGGCTGGGTCTATTATCATACAGGTAGTCTGCTCCCCGGCATATTGATGCACTTCGTCAACAATAGCACTGCCGTTGTCAGCTTTTGGCTTTCCGATGATCCGAATGCTACAATGGTTTCCACCTACGGCCCCGAAGGAGCTGCACTCATGGCGGTTGCGGGAGCGATACTCACTTTCGTATGCATCAAGTACATCCAAAGACTGCTTCCACAGCCTGCAACATGGAGAGAAGAACAACCCACAAGTACAATCGAATAATACCCCGAATTTATGAAACACATCAGCATATTAGGTATATTGGCCATTTTTGCCATAGCACTGAATATCTTTTTTGCCATAGGCAGTAATCTCAAAGATTTCAAGCAAGGCTTTGAAGATGGACAAAAGGCTGGCTCTACTTACGGCACACAGGCAGATTCACACGTATTCAGGGCAGAAGTAAGAGTTACTCCTATCTCCAGTCCAAGCGATAGTCTGAATTTGCAATTACCCGGTGAAACAGTAAAAGTGCCATATCATGTTTCAACAATCACCTGTCTGATCAAAGAGACTCCAACCATGTTAATCACCATAATATTCGCAGCTTTGGCAACCATCGTATTAGCGACTTATGGTATCTACTGCCTGATACGTGTACTTATACGTATCACCCGACAAGATGTATTCTCCCGACGTAATATCTGGTGGCTCCGCTGGATAGCTTACGGCCAGTTAGCAGCCATTTCACTCTCGTACTTGTTAAACTGGAGCATCGAGCAGGCAGTCCTTGCACAAGTATCCCTGCCGGGTTATCAGGTGATAGGTGTCACCCCGATACCCCTGCAATGGGATTTAGTCATCCTGATCGTATTACTTACGGAAATCTTTGCCAAGGCCGTAAAGATTAAGGAAGAGAACGACCTAACCATTTAACTACATATCGCCTATGAAACCGAAAAGCAACTATTCACGCCCGATGGCAGCCATTTACATTATTATAAGTTTTCTTGCCACACTCATCGTATTAGAATTGATTTGCTTCCTCACCTTTTATCCACTTTTGGAAAACAGGTTTCTGCGTATATTTGCAAGCCTAATATGGCTTTATGCCGGAGCTTTTGCTTATTATAAAATAACCCACCGTTATACCAAATGGTGGAAGAGACTAAACAACAAATAAAACGTATGCCGATTATAGTAAACCTTGATGTGATGATGGCAAAACGGAAGATTTCGCTGGGAGAGCTTGCCGAAAGAATCGACCTTACCCCCGCCAATCTTTCCATCCTGAAAACAGGAAAAGCCAAAGCAGTCCGATTTTCTACCCTGGAGGCAATCTGTAAAGCACTCGATTGCCAGCCGGGAGATATATTGGAATACAGGCCGGAAGAGTAAAGCTCTTCCGGTAAAAGGCTGTCAAATAGCAAAGAATAAACAACTCTTATAGCCGATAATCCATTAATTGTCCGTATCTTTGCAGCCGAATTAGATATTTGAAATAAATGAAGACATTTGAAGAACTCGGCGTTTCCGCAGAAATACGCCAGGCAATCGAGGAAATGGGTTACGAAAATCCCATGCCTGTACAAGAAGAAGTTATACCGTATCTGTTAGGAAACCGCAACGACGTAGTGGCTCTGGCACAAACCGGAACCGGAAAAACAGCCGCATTTGGTCTGCCGCTGATACAAAAAATTGATGTAAAGCATCGTATACCACAAGCACTGGTACTTTGTCCTACACGAGAGCTCTGCTTACAGATAGCAGGCGATTTGACCGATTACTCTAAATACATTACCGATTTAAAGATTCTTCCCGTATACGGAGGCTCTTCTATTGAAAGCCAGATACGCAGTCTGAAACAAGGAGTACATATCATTGTTGCTACTCCGGGACGTTTGATAGACTTGATGGAGCGCAAGGTAGCGCATCTGGAAACAATACGCGACGTAGTAATGGATGAAGCGGATGAAATGCTGAACATGGGATTTACCGACAGCATCAACGCCATTCTGGAACAAGTTCCCGAAGACCGGAACACCTTGATGTTCTCGGCTACCATGAGTCCGGAAATAGCCCGCATCGCCAAAACGTATCTGCATGATGCCAAGGAAATTACTATCGGAACAAAAAACGAAGGAAGCAAAAACGTACATCACATCGCTTACATCGTACATGCAAAAGATAAATACTTGGCTTTGAAGCGAGTTGTAGATTATTATCCACAAATTTACGGTATCATTTTCTGCCGCACCCGTAAAGAGACTCAGGAGATAGCCGACAAGCTGATTCAGGACGGATACAATGCCGATTCCTTACATGGCGAACTGAGTCAGGCACAGCGTGACCTGGTGATGCAGAAGTTCCGCCAGCGTCACCTTCAGCTGCTGGTAGCTACCGATGTGGCAGCACGTGGACTGGACGTAAACGATCTGACTCATGTCATCAATTACGGCCTTCCCGATGATACGGAAAGCTATACACACCGAAGCGGCCGTACCGGACGTGCCGGAAAGACGGGTATTTCCATTGCCATCATCAACCTGAGGGAAAAAGGCAAGATGCGTGAGATAGAGCGTATCATCAACAAGAAATTTACCATCAGTACACTGCCCAGCGGAAAGGAAATCTGCGAACAGCAGCTCATCAAAGTAATCGATGACATCGAAAAGGTAAAAGTCAACGAAGAGGAAATCGAAGCATTCCTGCCGGGCATTTACCGTAAACTGGAATGGCTGAGCAAGGAAGACCTTATCAAGCGAGTGGTGTCGATGGAATTCAACCGCTTTCTGGAGTATTATAAAAATGCGCCGGAAATAGAACAGCCCAAAGCAAGCGAAAAGAGCAGCGAGCCCAAAGAGCGGAAAGACCGCGGAAGCGACCGTGAGAAAGTGGCACGCAAAGCTGAAAAAGGCTACGCCCGACTGTTCCTGAACTTAGGAAAGACAGATGGTTTCTATGCCAATCAGATCATTGAGCTGATTAACCGGAACCTGAAGAAAGAACATATCCAGATAGGCCGTATTGACCTGATGCAGAATTTCTCCTTCTTCGAGGTAGCAGAGAACCAGGCTCCGATGGTGTTGAAAGCGCTGAACAAGGTGACACTGAACAAAGGTCGTAAGGTGATTGTAGAAATGGCCGGAGAAAATACGGGCAAAAGCGACAAGAGCGGAAAGAAACGTGGCAAGGAAAACGTAAAGGAAGAAAAATCGGCCAAGAGAAAAGAAACAAAAGCCGATAAGAAAAAGGATAAGCCGAGCCGTGAAGAGCGAGGCTATACAGCCGCACGTGGTCCTAAGAAGAAAGACGACTGGAAACAGTTCTTCCAGAACGACAGCCGCCCCCTGCGTGGTGAAGAGCCTGATTTTGCAGAAGAAGGCTGGGCCAAACGAAGCAAGCGCAAAAAGTAATATCCGTTACTGATTGCCTTTTATATACCAGAAATTACATGAATCATCTTTTCCGTTGACCATGTAATTTCTGGTTTCTTTTTTAAGTCCGTACGAAAAAAATACTATTCCACTACCAGACGGAGCTTACCTGCACCGGTACGTGCCCGCAGCCATTCCATCATTTTCTCCCTTTCCTGCTTCGACGGCTGTTTGTTGCAGTCGACAAATGCAAAGGTAACCGTATCCATGCGGATACTGTCTACATTTAACTGCAAGCTCTTGGATACAGATATCGTTTTTACATAAGGGAAAAGAACCTTAATCTCCTGCCCCATCCGTTCATTCATCAGATTCGATCCGGTAAAATCGGGCAAGATACGGTTCAAGGAATCCAGTGTCGCCTGTTGCGAAGCAAGTTGTTTTTCACTGTTCTTGTAAAAGTCTTCCATTACCAACGACTTGATATTGCTTATATCCATGGAGCCAGCTCCGTTGACACCCTGAAAGACCGACAACTTTGTATCGTTCAACTTATACTCTGCAAGTTTATGACGTGCCGCCTGTAACTGGTCATCCGATACTTCCTTGCCTATCAAGACCACTTTTATCTCCCGTTTGTCGAATGAAATCTCCCGACTGAGAACCTGTGTATCGGGGAATTGCAATTCGGATGTAATGAAACTGTTGGCCGAAGACTGATAAATGGTTTCACGAACAATGTTGTAAGTCAGGTAAACGGCCGGGCACATGGTAGCAATCGCAATGCCAATGATATACTTACGCACCAGCTTTTCGCGAACCTTATCGACAAACTGCTTGCGTTGGAAATGCATCACCCGCACGCCGATGTAAGTAGCCAAACTGATAAATACCGAATTGATAAAATAAAGATAAAAGGCTCCCAGGAAATAGAGCAGATTGCCCGTAGCCAGTCCGAATCCGGCTGTACAGAGGGGCGGCATCAAGGCTGTAGCGATAGCCACTCCGGGTATCACGTTACCTTTTTCTTTCGTTGCCAGTGCCACAATACCAGCCAGACCACCCACCAGAGCGATAAATACGTCATAAATAGTAGGCGATGTACGCGCCAGCAATTCCGACTGAACTTCGTCGAGGGGAGTAAACGCAAAATATATTGTAGCAGTAATTACACTGAATAAGGTAGCAACCAGATAACTCTTCAATGAACGTTTCATCAGTTCAAAGTCATTCAGCCCCACGGCAAGTCCCACACCCATAATAGGACCCATCAGAGGAGAAATCAACATCGCACCGATAATGACAGCGGTAGAATTTACATTCAATCCCAACGAAGCTATGAACGTCGCGAAGATAAGAATCCACAGATTGGTACCCTTAAACTCCACCCCGTTACGGATAGACTCTACGGTTACCTGTTCATCTTCCTTGCTCCGGTTCAAGTCCAGATATTCATTAAAGAATTTCTTGACAATAAATTTTTTGTCTCTTTCCATACCATTAAAAGAAAGGTTACTACTTAACAAAACGATTCACAAACGGAATCGCTTTCAAAGGTAAATCTTTTTTCAGAATATAAGCTACGAAAACCAACAATAATAGCGTACGGAATGCCAGTCTCCACACTACATGCTGAATGGTCACTACCTGCGACAGGATAAATAAAACAGCAGCAAGAATCAGGTAAACGCCCATCTGCTTCAACGGATAATGAACCGGATACTTCTTTTGTCCGATGAAATAAGACAAGACAGTAATCACACCATAGCCGGCAACCGACGCCCATGCCGAAGCCACATACCCGTATGTTGGTACCAGCCACACGTTCAATGCCAGAATCACTGCACAGCCTATCAGCGAGAAATAAGCACCCCACTGCGTTTCGTCGGTCAGCTTATACCAGAAAGACAGGTTAAAGTAAATACCCTTGAAAATTTCTGCCCCCATGACGATGGCTACCACACTTAGTCCTTCCCAGTAATCGCGCGCCACCATGTAACGCAGAATATCCATATAGCACATCACAGCCAGAAAGGCCAACAACGAAAAGATGAAAAAATACTTCATGGCTGCCGAATACATCTTACGATTATCGCCCTCCTTGTTCTTGCCAAAGACAAACGGTTCGTAAGCGTAGCGGAAAGCCTGAGTAAACATTGCCATAATCATGGCAACCTTGCTCGTTGCACTATAGATACCCAACTGCACCAGTCCCTCCTGACGGTCCTCAAACAAAAAAGGATAAATCATCTTGTCGATGGTCTGGTTCAATATACCCACCAATCCGAAAATCAGAATCGGGAAAGAATACGAAATCATCTGCTTCATCAGCGGACGGTCTATACGATAAGAGAAGCCTCTCAGTTCGGGAATGAAGAAGAACATCTGCACCACCGACATGATCAGATTGGCTACGAAAATATAGCCTACCAGATACTCCGGACGATAGAACCATGAAACCAGCTGATGTGCATGCACATCCAGCCACGGACACAGCAGCAGGAAAAACAGGTTCAGACAGATATTTCCTACGATGTTGAACAGCTTGATGGATGCAAACTTTATCGGACGCTTCTTGTAGCGCAGGTAAGCAAACGGAATGCACTGAAACGAATCGAGCGCTACAACCAGCACCATCATGGCAATGTAATCAGGATGATCGGGATACTCCAGCAAAGCGGAGATAGGATGCAGAAAAATCATACAAAGCACCACAAAGAGCAACGACAGCCCTCCTACGAATATCAAAGAATTGGCATATACCTTTTCCGGCTGTTCGCCCGACTTGTTGGCGAAACGGAAAAAGCCTGTTTCCATACCGAACGTCAGAAGCACCAGAATAAGTGCCGTATAGGCATACACATTCGAAACCACTCCATATCCACCTGTCGATGCAGGAATCACTGCCGTATAAAGTGGCACCAGCAGATAATTCAGGAAACGCCCTACAATGCTACTTAACCCGTAAATAGCCGTATCTTTTGCTAACGATTTCAGTCCAGCCATAATTTGTAAAAAAATAAAAGTGTGTGCCGCAGTTATGGCACACACCATAATTAGTCATCAAAAAGTGTTTTAACGTTGTTAAATCTATTTCTTCCCAAATGTTTATAAGCCAGTTCCGTAACCTCCCGTCCGCGTGGAGTACGCTTCAGGAAACCTTCTTTGATAAGGAACGGCTCATACACTTCCTCCAAGGTCCCGGGATCCTCACCCAGTGCCGTAGCAATAGTAGTCAGTCCCACCGGCCCGCCTTTGAACTTATCGATAATGGTACACAGTATCTTATTGTCTATCTCGTCCAATCCATAGCGGTCGATATTCAGCGCTTCGAGAGCATATCGGGCTATCTCCACATCGATGCGTCCGGAACCTTTTACTTGAGCGAAATCGCGTACCCGACGCAACAAGGCATTGGCAATACGGGGGGTTCCACGGCTGCGCGAAGCAATCTCTCCCGCCGCTTCCACATCGCACGGAATACCCAAGATACCGGCAGAACGCAGGATAATGCGCGACAAAACCGTATCGTCGTAATACTCCAGATGGAGATTGATACCGAAACGCGCACGAAGCGGAGCCGTCAGCAGTCCGCTTCGGGTAGTAGCTCCCACCAGTGTAAACGGATTCAGGTCGAGCTGGATGCTGCGTGCCGACGGACCTTTGTCTATCATAATGTCAATCCGGTAATCCTCCATGGCCGAATACAAATACTCTTCCACCACCGGGCTCAAACGATGTATTTCATCGATAAACAAGACATCATTCGGTTCCAGACTGGTCAGCACTCCGGCAAGGTCGCCCGGCTTATCGAGCACCGGTCCGGAAGTCACTTTGAATCCCACTCCCAGTTCGTTGGCTATAATATTGCTCAGCGTCGTTTTTCCCAGTCCCGGAGGTCCGTGCAGCAGAACATGATCCAGTGCCTCAGCACGGAGGCGTGCTGCCTTGACAAAGATGCGCAGATTGTCGACCACCTTGTCCTGACCACTGAAGTCGCCAAACTGTAACGGACGAAGGGCGTTTTCAAAATCCCTCTCCTTCCCTGTTGGCTTATAATCACGTATATCAAATTGTTCTTCCATAATGATGCAAAAGTACAAATAAATCGTGTGAAGAACGATATAAAAAACTTTATCTTTGCAGGAACAACAACTAACTTTTTACCTCAGACCTATGAACACCTATACAACCAATCATCTTGTTTTCTTCTCGCCTACCCATACCTCGGCAAAAATAGCACGAGCTATCGGCGAAGGCATTGGCATGGGACGAAGAATCGAAACTGACTTGACTCTCGATGAAAGTGATATTCCTATCGAAATAAATGACTCGCTGACGGTCATTGCCGCACCGGTATACGGAGGGCGGGTAGCCCCTACAGCCCTACAACGCATCAAGCTCCTGAAAGGGAACAATTCACCAGCCATCGTCGTGGTGGTGTATGGCAACCGCGATTATGAAGATGCTCTGCTGGAGCTTCGTGATACTGCCGTATCATTAGGATTCACTCCCCTGGCAGCAGGAGCCTTTATCGGAGAGCACAGTTACAGTACAGCCGAAATGCCCGTAGCAGCCGGCCGCCCAGACGACAAAGACTTGCAAATTGCCAGCCAGTTTGGTAAAGACTGTCTGAAAAAGCTGGAAGAAGCCGTTGCCAGCATCGGAGAGTTGCAGACGACAAGCCCTTCCCAGCAAACGGAACATACGCAGCAAAGCATCAGTACCGAACTCTCCAACCTTATCAGTTCCTTCTTTGTAAAAGGAAATTTCCCCTATAAGGTCGTTCCAGCTTCCCAGCCGTCGGCTCCGGTTTGTAATGAGCATTGTTTTGTCTGTGGAGAATGCGTGGAAGTATGTCCGACCCATGCCATCCGTATCAGCGACGACGGTTCACACATTGAAACAGACATTACGCGGTGCATCCGCTGTTGCGCCTGTGTAAAAGAATGCCCGAACGCCGCACGGACCTATTATAGTCCGTTCACTGCCATCCTGCACGAGAAATTCAGTGCACGCCGTGAACCCGAACTTTTCTTATAAAAGAACAAAAAAAGAAGCGGATGCCATCTTAAGAGAGATTTATAAAAGACGGTGGCATCCGCTCTAAGATCCTCTTGCCTAACCTCACGGCCAAGTCAGCTGACACCTCTCAGTATGACTTACTGCAAGATGCAGCCAGAAGAGAATAAGAAAGGGAAAATTATTCAATTATATGTGTGTGTCTATTTATACAACATATTGCCATTTGAAATACTACTATTCTTTAGCTCAACAGTCTTAAAGTTATGCTTTCATATTGCTAACAACAATCATAAATTTAAATGCAAAAATAGGCAAAAATCTGAAAACACAAAACAAATTATAAGAAAGCATAGAAAATATCGAATATACAAATATCAATTAAAATGAAAATTAAGCAACCAATATCACACATATAAATAAAAACAACTACCATTTTGATATAAAATAGATAATATTCAAAGAAAACGATCAAACAGAGTGCAAAGAAAATCATTTTACAAACGGGAAGTTATATCATTTTTATTTTTACATAAAAGATTAAAATACTATTAAACACTAAAAAAACAGATCAAATTTCCTGTCCTCTATGATATACAAAAAACGTTAAACGAGTCGATATGCAATATTTATAAGGGAAGATTCCATATGTATTAATAAAGGATTTATGTTTTTATACTTACTTTTGCCAGAAACAAATGGCAGAAACTTTTTACCATGAATAAAGAAAAGCGAATACTAGTAGGCATGAGCGGAGGTATAGACAGTTCGGCTACCTGCATCATGCTGCAAGAACAGGGATACGAAGTAGTAGGCGTAACCATGAGAACATGGGATATCCCTTCCCATTTCTCTACTCCCGGACAAGAACAGCCCGATGAAATACTGGAAGCACAGGCACTGGCAAAGCGGCTGGACATAGAGCACCACGTAGCCGATGTCCGCAAGGAGTTTAAAGACGTAATTGTACGCTATTTCATCGACGAATATATGAAAGGGCGCACTCCGAATCCCTGCGTCATGTGTAATCCGCTGTTCAAGGAACGCATACTTTGCGAATGGGCCGACCGGACCGGATGTGCACAGATTGCCACTGGCCATTATTGCCGACTGGAAGACCGGAACGGACACCGTTATATCGTTACCGGCGATGACGCCACAAAAGACCAGTCATACTTTCTTTGGAAACTGCCGCAGGAAATATTAAAGCGGATGGTATTCCCGATGGGAGGAATGACCAAGGCAGAAGTGCGTGATTATCTTGCCAGCAAAGGCTTTGAGGCAAAAGCCCGTGGAGGGGAAAGTATGGAAATCTGCTTCATCGACAAAGACTACCGGGAGTTCCTGAGAGAACATTGCCCGGACATCGACCAGCGTATCGGTCCGGGATGGTTTGTCGACAGCAAAGGTTTAAAACTAGGACAGCACAAAGGATTTGCCTATTATACCATCGGGCAACGGAAAGGACTGGAAATCGCCCTCGGACATCCGGCGTACGTACTCAAGATCAATCCAGCCAAAAACACCGTCATGCTGGGCGACGCAGAACAACTGAAAGCTGAATACATGCTGGTAGAAGACATCAACGTAATAGACATGAAAGAGCTATTGGAATGTCCGAACTTATCTGTACGTATCCGCTACCGCAGCCGCCCCATCCCTTGTCGCATTGCACTGCTCGACGACACACACCTATTGGTGAAGTTCGAAGCGGAAGCATCGGCTATCACTCCGGGACAGTCCGCCGTATTCTACGACGGTGGAAGAGTATTGGGTGGAGGATTTATCGCCTTTCAGCAAGCTATCAAAAAATTAGCTGCTGAGAATAAAGAAAAATTTTAGCCGTTTTAGCCCTTCACCCCCTTCACAATACGGCAACAACAAGGCTACCGTCGGAAGGAGAATCCCTTCATTTGAATCCCTTCATTTATCACAAGCGTGAAGGATGTGGAGGGTAAAACATGTGACATCATAAAAAAATATCGGGAGATTCAGTAAAAAACCTCCCGATATTTTTTTAGAATTTGTACAAAAGAAAAAGTTTTTTGTACAAAAACAAATCCTTTTTCTACGTCAACGATACGAATCGGCAAACTCTTTCGAAACAGAGTTGCTTACACTTTTGCAGACATCCGCACTGAAATCCATTCCACAGCGAATAATCGCATCCCAGTCGTTTTCGCTCAACTCTGCCAAGTCAGCCCGACGAACACGGTATTTCAACAGTCCGTACACGACTCCGGCATTAAAATTATCGCCGGCACCTATCGTACTGACTGCTTTCAGTGGAGTAACCGGATAATTCTTGCATACATTTTTCGTACGTAAGCGCACATCCCCTCCCGCATCGGTGCAAATAAAGTTCGGACAATAAAATGCAACATGGTTCTGATAAACCTTATCAGCATCCGTCTGGCGGAACATATTCTGGAAATCCTCGGTCGAGCCTCTCAAAATATCCGTATACTCAAAGTTCTCAATGATGGTAGGCATCAGCTTGATCGCCTCATTGACATGCGTACTGCGGAAGTTCACATCGTAATAAATAATGGCTCCCGCCTCATGTGCCTTGTCGAGCAACTCCTTTACCTTGTCGCGCAACACAGGCGTAATGGCAAAATACGAACCAATCATAATGATATCGTCAGCCGACACGTCGGGCATATTCACATCCAGTCTCTGACGGGGATAATCTTTATAGAAGATATATTCGGCATCATTGTTTTCATTCAGAAAAGCCAGCGATACAGGCGATTTTCCTTCCGGGAATACATTTACATTCGCCGTATCTACTCCATTGTTCCGCATGTTAGCCAAAATCATCTCTCCTACACGGTCGTTTCCCGTTTCACTGATAAAAGTAACATTCTGCCCCATTCTTCCCAGCGAGATCATGGCATTATACACCGAACCACCCGGCACAGCAGCTTCCGGTTGTCCGTCGCGGAAAAGAATGTCGAGAATCGTTTCTCCAATACCGATAACCTTTCTCATAAATCACTCCTTATATATTATTTGCTCAATGCCCGGGAGCGTTCACCCAGATAGCCCCCATGATGACGTTTACTATATTCTTCGATGGTAAATCCGGTCTGCTTCATGGTTTCTACTACCAGAATATCGCCGATAACGGTCATTACGGTAGTAGAAGTCGTAGGAGTCATACCCAGCGGACAAACCTCGTCCGGATGTCCGGTAGGCAGACAGATATCCGCCGCCTTGGCAAGCGGGCTGTCCGGATTCCCGGTGATGACAATCTTTTTCAACGACGGATTCAGACGGCGCGCCAGTTCAGTCAGCTCTACAATCTCACGCGTCTTTCCAGAGTTGGAAATCAGAAGCAGCAGATCATTCTCCTGCAAAATACCTAAGTCGCCGTGTTGTGCTTCACTCGGATGAAGAAATACGGAAGGAATACCCGTAGAGCAGAAAGTAGTAGCAATATTCATAGCAATCTGTCCTGCTTTTCCCATCCCGCTGGTTACAAGCTTACCTTTCTTGCAATGCACTTGTTCTACAATCAGTGCCACCGCCTTTTCGTAAGCATCCGTTACAGGAATGTTCAATACAGCCTGCGCCTCGCGCTGTAACAGTTCGTGAATAGATGAAATCATATGTAAGATATTTAATGTTTTAATAATTAAGAATTCAGTAATTGTGTCAGCTCGTCGAATGTATTTGCCACGGCAAAATAGTTCTTCAACGGACGATGTGCGAAATGCTGTGTCTCCAGCCCTGAAAGGAAATCGAGAATTCCGTTCCAGAACCCATTCACATTATAGAAAATCACTTTCTTCTCGTGATAGCCTATCGTGGCAGAAGCCATGACGTGAAAAATTTCATCCAGTGTACCTACCCCTCCAGGCAAGGCTACCGCCACATCTGCCTCCTGCAACATAATATCTTTCCGGTCGCTCAGGTTGACTGCCCGGAACGTTACATCAAGCAAATCGCTTACCGCACCTCTCTCTTCCAGCTTGGTAGGAACTACTCCCATAATCATGGCACCATTCTCCTTAGCCGCACGGGCAACAGCTTCCATCAGTCCGGTATTCGAACCTCCGTATATCAGCCATTTGCCTGTCTGTCCCAGCCAGGTACCCAGTTCGGCAGCCTTTTCAGCGTAAACCGCATCAATGTGATCGGACGCAGAACAGAATATCGCAATTTTATTCATAATGTATTACTTTAAGCCACACAGCCAGATTGGCACAATCTTACTCGATGACTGTGCAACCGGCAGTGGGAGAATCAATATTCTTGCAAATATCCGTATTTTTTTCAGTTACTACAATAAGTATTATTGTATTTTTGCACCCAAAATCAATTCAAAGAAGAAAACTTATGCCATACAATACTTTTATCCTACCCAACGGACTGCGTATCATTCATACCCCAAGCATGACCAACGTGACTTATTGTGGTTTTGCCGTCGATGCCGGTACGCGCGACGAACTCCCCGATGAGCAGGGTATGGCACATTTTGTAGAACACCTTATATTTAAAGGTACCCGCAAGCGACGGGCATGGCACATCTTGAACCGCATGGAAAATGTGGGTGGCGACCTGAATGCCTATACTAATAAGGAGGAAACCGTGATATACAGCGCTTTTCTGAAAGAGCATTTTGCCCGCGCCGTAGAGCTATTGACCGACATTGTCTTCCACAGCACTTTCCCCGAGCACGAAATAGCCAAGGAAGTAGAAGTCATCATCGACGAGATACAAAGTTACGAAGACAGTCCGGCAGAACTGATATTCGACGATTTTGAGGAACTTATCTTCCCCGAACATCCATTAGGCCGCAACATTTTAGGGAAACCGGAACAGCTTCGCCGTTTCGGGAGTCAGGATGCCCTCCGCTTTACAGGCAGATACTACCGACCTGCCAACATGGTTTTCTTCGTACAAAGCGACATCGATTTCAAACGTATTGTCCGTACAGTAGAAAAAGCCATAGCAGAAATTCCGTTTTCTGCAGTAGAAGGTTACCAACGGCAAGCCCCTCTGCCCTATCAGCCCCAACAGCTTACACTGCACAAAGATACCCATCAGGCCCACGTCATGATCGGTGGACGCGGATACAATGCATACGATGAACGCCGAACAGGTCTCTACCTTCTTAATAATATACTGGGAGGCCCCGGCATGAACAGCCGGCTGAACATATCGCTGCGCGAAAAACGCGGACTGGTATATACCGTAGAATCGAACTTGACGGCTTATACCGATACCGGAACATTCTGTATCTATTTCGGCTGCGACGAGGAAGATGCCGACTACTGCGCCGAGCTGGTACATAAAGAGCTGAGAAAGCTACGCGACCATGCCCTGACTTCTTCACAGCTTCATGCTGCAAAAAAACAAATCATCGGACAAATCGGTGTAGCAAGCGACAACTTCGAGAACAATGCGCTCGACATGGCCAAATGCTTTCTCCACTACAAACGTTACGAAGAAAAAGAAGAAGTGTTTCAGCGCATCGAATCACTGACAGCTACGGAACTTTTGGAAATAGCAAACGAAATGTTTTCCGAAAATTACCTGTCTACACTAATATACAAATAAAACAAACATGTAAAAATTTGTCTATTTATCAATTTAACTTATATTTTTGACAAATCAAACATATTTGACAAATAAAAATTTTTGTCATTCATACATATTTCTTAAATTTACCCCATAATTAATGTTAACAGATTTTATTTGTCTGTAAAGTATATTATGGAGGACAAGGTATTTATATTAGAGATTACTTCGGGGATATGCTGCATATTGACAGCAATATTCCTACATTACTCTGCTATCCCCAAGGGCAGCAATAAGAAAAAGTATCAAAAAGGATATAATTTAGTAAAATTAGCCTCTCTTATATTAGGAATAGCCGCTTTGACCTTTGCAATAACAGGAGGTCCAACACAGATATATGGCAAAAGTAATTTCATCCACCTAATTCTGCCAGTAGAAACATTGCTAATATTTTGGGTATTTATATATCCAATTTACGAAAAAGAAAAACTAAAAAACTTCCTCAAGCATCAAGTCTTTTACACATCATTACTCTTTTCAGCCAATGCTATCTACATATTTGTAGCCCATGGAGGGCCCGGCGAGTGGTTTTACTATATATTAGTATCTTGTTACGTAATACAATTTGTCTTTTATACAATTATTTATATACACATCACCAAAATTTGGCTAAGAGGGAAAATCTGGGAAACAGGCAACTTAAAAAAATATCCTCTCCGTACATGGGCGTCGGGGTTCATAATATGTATAATGGGAATCATAGCAGAAATCTTTCCAAACCCTATTTACCTGCAGATATTCACCTTATGCTACACCATATTCTTTATTTCATTAGGCATACAGTATCACAATTATAGTATAATATCTCTAAATGAGCAAGTTACCAAAGAATCCGGGATTTCCCCTGCAAATAAGGTAGAACAGCCTCATCCTGAAGAAAAACGACATGGGCAGAACAACGATATCATCAGGGAAAAGCTCAGGGCATGGGAACAAAACAAAGGATATATAAAATTGGGAATTACCATTCAAGACCTGAGTCGTGAAATAGGTATAAACCGTACATATTTGTCAAATTACATAAACGAGACCTATCAGACCAACTTTAACGGATGGATAAACGACTTACGCATAGAAGAGGCGAAACAGAAAATCATGCAATCCCCTGAAATTAACCTAAGTGACCTGGCAGAAGCCGTAGGATTTGCCGATCAGGCACACTTCAGTAAGCAATTTAAACAAAAAGAAGGTATCCCCCCTTCTATCTGGAAGAAAGAGCATCGCCCTCCAAAGGAAAAGATATAAATTTCACACTTTTGTCAAAAAATACACAATTATATACAAATAGACAAGCAGTAGCGCTGTTTTTAGGGTTAGATTTGCAAAACAAATAAAAAAGCGAAAAGAATAATAAAGAACATTATCAATTATCATTCATTAATTTTTAAAAGTATGAGAAAAAAGTTTATTAGAGTGATGTTCTTCGGAGCGTTAGTGCTTGCTACTAGTGCATCGTTCGTAGCATGTAGTGACTATGATGATGACATTAACGCACTCAACACTAAAGTTGACGCGATTAACCAAACACTCTCAAGCTTACAATCTCAGATTGGAAGCTATGTAAAATCAGTTTCTTATGATCCAGCTACAGGTGTATTAACAGTAGTGGATGGTGCAGACAAGAGTTATACTTACAATCTGCCACAGATGCAAACACTTCCAGAATATACTCTTGAAGTGACTACTGATGGAAAAGTAATTTTAAAGAAAGATGGTCAACAAGTAAGCGAAGGCCAGATTGAGTTCCCAGCAACACCGGAAGCACCTGAGGCTTTCGATCCGAGCAAACTGACCGTAGGTGAAGCAGGAATCGTGTTGTATGATGGTAAGGAAACAGGCGTTGCAATGCCAGCTTCTTCAAGTATGGTTGCATTGAAAGACGAAGATGGCAACATCTATGCTTACACCATTACAGTAAATGAAAACGGCCAACTTTCTACAGCTACTTTCTACGTATTGGATGCTGTACCTTTGAAAGGTTTGGTATTTAAACCGACTTGTTTGGTTAATGGAGTCCCTTCATTAAAAGCCGCTAATATTTCGTATAATGAATGGAACTTGGTAAGTGCTGAAGTTTCTAAAGACGGTGAAACTTTCGAAAAGTCTACAAAATCATCTTATATTACTCCACAAATTTGGGCATATTATCATATGAATCCAGCAAGTGTTACTAAAGCACAAATGGCTTCTATGACATTCTTGTCTGATGATGTAGAAAGCTACAGCAGTCGTACTGCAGCAATGAATCCTACCGTAGATTTTGAAAAGACAGAAGTAACAGAAGATCGTTTACTGAAAGTAGCAATGAATGCTAATGCAGAAGAGATTCCTGATTTGGATAAAAACAAACAAGCTTTGTATGCATTGCAGGTAACTACTAAAGCAGTAGGCGATAAAAAACCAGCTGTAATCACTTCTGATTATGCAAGCATCTATAAAGTAGGTATGAGCGACTTTTTGCTGAAAGTAAATATCGATGGTACCAATGAAACATTGTATGGACAGTCTGAAACCCGTAACGGCATGGGAAATTCAATGGCCGGCGAAGCTAAAGATGCTATTGTTTCAGATGCAGACTTCAATGTAGAATTTGAAGGGACAAAGAATATTGCAGATTTAATCACTGTTTATTATAAAGAAAACGGAGCAGGTGATTATATCAAAATGGATAAGATTGCTGATTACGGTTTCGAACTTCGCTATTCTGCATCTAACTATTTAGGTGGTGATGCCGCTGATACAGAGCAGAGTTCATTCTTCAACACTGCTGATGCAGAAAAAGGTATCTTCAACCCTGAATATAATGGAGCAGATAACCGCAACACTATCGGTCGTAAACCTATGATTCGTGTTGAATTAGTAGATACAGAAGCTAATCAAGTAGTAACTGTAGGTTGGATTAAAGCTAATATCGTAGATGGTGAAGTTGAAGGATTTGGCGAAACATTCAATAAGGGTGAATACGTATATGGTTGTGCTAATTTCGAAGCTAAGTTGACTTATCTTGACATGAATGATGTTTATGCTAAAGCAGGCTTAAGCAAAGAAGAATTCCATAATGCTTACACTCTGAAAGGACATGGTACAGCTACTATTGAACTTACAACAGGTAGTACAGGTACTGTTACAGAAGTAACTTCTACTGAAGAAACTCAGACTAACATTGTAACATGGTCAGTAACTCCGGCTGAAGCAAAAGCAAATGCTAAAGATGGTAAGATTTTCGCTACAATGACTTATGAATCTAATGATGGAACTCGTGGCGATATCACTATCACATTGGAAGCTACAGTAGCTATGCCAAACGGTGGTGTTGACAATAGCAGTAAGATTGCACAAGCATGGTTCAACAACTACACTTACATTAAAGCTGACGTAAACGAACCTGTCGCAACTCCTGCTGCTGACTTTACAATTGATTTGTTAAGTGTATTTGAAGGTCGTAGCGTAACTATCAGCGGTGTAGATTCTAAGTTTACATCATTCACAGCTGATAAATTGACTACTAAGTTCCAGTTCGGTGAAACTGATGACGTGAAGATTGGTACTGACGTATATACATTCTCTGTATCTTCAGATGGTCTTACTTTGAAGGCTACGAAGAATTTAATCACACAGGTAGTTGCAACAATGGACAATGCAGGCGTGATTACTTACGGAACTTCTGAGTATGCAAAAGTTTTGTTGAACAAATCTGCTTACAATGATGATCCGTTTACTGTAGGTATTGAAATCGTAACTACAAATGATTGTAGTCAAGTATTACCATTGGATAACAATACATTCGATGTTAAGTTCCTCCGCCCAATCAATGCATACGATAAGGAAACAGCCGAATTGACAGACGCTACTACTGGTACAGCTAAGATTGACATGAGTAAATTAATGGGAATGACAGACTGGAGAGGTGAAGAATTCGCTGATTCACCAGTTAACTTCTACAACTACTATGGTATCAGCAATATCTCTATTGATAAGCAAAATATTATGACTACCCTGAACGCTTCAGAGGAATCTCCAAAGAAACTTTCAGAAGTAGCACCTAAGATGAATATTGACTATACTATGGCAACGACTTTGGCAGATGGTACATATGGTGATGTAGTTTATGCAAACAACGATCATACATTCCACGAATCCTTCAAATTGTATATCCCTGTAACTGTAACCTATACTTTCGGTAGTGTACAAACTGTAGTTACATTGACAATCTTGCCAACAGTAGGTAATAACTAATAACCTATAATAGAATCCCTGTATGACATCAAAGTCATACAGGTTTCTATATTGCAAGTGCAATTAGAACACAGGTTAAAATACTCTAGTAGCGAAAATAGCAAGAACTAATTTCTCTATAAAGAGACACTAATATGAAGGAATGGGGGTGGCGGAAGTCGTCATCCCCATTTTTTAAATAACAATTTAAAGGTTAACCTATGAATACTAAACGAATTCTCCCGGCAGCATTACTGCTAATGGGCGTAATCGCCGGAAACGCACAAACTTCCTCTTTGCAAATCAAGGAAGAAGGAAAGACTGAGTTTGTTCCTCACTGGTTTATGCAAGTACAAGCCGGTGCCGCACACACCCGTGGTGAAGCTAAATTCGGAGATTTGATTTCTCCAGCAGCTGCTATCTACGGTGGTTATCAGTTTACACCGCTCTGGGGACTGCGTGCTGGAATCAGTGGTTGGCAGGCTAAAGGAGGATGGACTGCTTACAATCAGATTTACAAGTACAATTACTTGCAAGGAAATGTAGATGCTACATTGGATTTGAGCAATCTGTTCTGCCGCTATAATCCTGATCGTTTCTTCAATGCATACTTGTTCGCAGGTGTCGGCCTGAATGGAGCGTTCAACAACGATGAAGCTGTTGCGTTAGCCAACAAAGGCTATGAACTGCGTTACTTATGGAAGGATAATAAGATCAGTCCGGTAGGTAGATTCGGATTAGGTACTAACCTGCGACTGACTTCTCATCTCTTCTTCAATATTGAGGTAAATGCCAATGTGCTATCGGATAAGTTTAATTCGAAGAAGGCTGGCAATGCAGACTGGCAGTTTAACGCTCTAGCCGGATTTACTATCAAATTCGGAAAGACTTCGCGCAAAACAGAGCCTGTATACTATGACCCGGCTCCACAACCGGCACCTGTTGTAAAGGAAGAACCAAAACCGGTACAAGAGCCTGCTCCAGTAAAACAGGAAAAGGTCAGCATGACAGAAAATGTTTTCTTTGCTATCAACTCGTCTAAGATACGTACAGCAGAAGAACAGAAGATTGAAAAGCTGGCAGAATTCATGAAGAACCATGCGGACTGCAAGGTTACTATCTGTGGTTATGCTGACAAGCAAACAGGTAATGCAGAGATTAACGAACGCCTTTCTAAGGAACGTGCAGAAGCTGTGGCTGCTATGCTGAAAGAAAAAGGTATCGACAGCCAACGCATTACTGTAGATCATAAAGGTGATACGGTACAGCCATTTAGTACAATGGAAGAAAACCGTGTAAGTATCTGTATTGCTGAATAAACGGAACCCTTTAATTCTTCATAACACGAAAAAGGAGTGTCGCTCTCCCTTCCCCCTGGGAGATGATGACACTCCTTTTATTTGTTTTATCGCACAGGCTAAAGTTTGTCTATCTCATCTTTGGACAATCCAGTCACCTGAGAAATGATTTCATAATCCAATCCTGCCAGCTTCATGCTCCGGGCATTGGCTATATTCTGTTCCATACGACCTTTAGCTATACCTTCCGCCATACCTTTAGCCATACCTTTCTGTTCGGCTGTCACTATTGTATTCTGCCAGTCACGATACACCTTGAGGCTTTCTTCGTAGGCCTCATACTGCTCCTTTGTGAATTTGGCGATCTCGGCTGCCTCGAACAGACGGGTAAAAATTCGGTCCTGAAGGGCAGCAGGACGTGCCATCAGACGGGAAAGATTTCGAAGGACGAAAAGCCACTTGTCGAACATCGTCACAAGCTCGTCCTCCGACTTGTTGAACTTGGGCATTTCCAGATAGATGAACGTGAGCTTGTCGTAAAACACCTGCTTGGTGCATACATCCATCAGCTGGACCTCATGGTGGAAGTAATTGTCGTCTTCCGAGTCGAACTTGAAATTCAGAATACCGATTACATAAACCGCTTTCAAGCGATAGTCCCACTCCCCTTTCTCACCCTGCTCGCGGATGGGAAATGTGGCGTAATAAAGGCTACGGTCCTTGAAGAACTGCTGCTCGCCACGCTGCATCTCTATCAGAATCTTCTCGCCGCGTTCGTTCTCACAGTAAACATCGAAGACGGCACGCCGGTCTGCCTCCGAAGTGCCCAGATGTTCCGTATTCAGGTAAGTCAGGTCGCGGATCACTTCCTTGCCGCTCAGCAGGCTGTTGATAAAACTTATCAAAAGTTCCTTGTTCATCTCCGTACCGAAAAGCATCTTAAAACCGAAATCGGTATACGGATTGATGTATCGGTCTCTCAATATTCTGTTTGACATAAGCATATCGGTTGATCTGACACAAAAGAATTAAAAAAAAAACATTTTTCCAAATGTAATTCTCCTTTTCAGTCGTGAAGAATCTATAACGAACCAAAGAGATGATCTATTTGCATTGCAACAAAGACACAGCCAATTGTTTTTCCCGGAAAAATTAGTACCTTTGCCCGAGAAAGTATCTAATAACAAACGCACTAAGCTATACACATGAAAATAGAAGATAAACTGACTGCCTCTATCATCAACGGGGTAAAAGAATTGTACGGTGCAGAAGTTCCTGCAAAAATGGTGCAGCTACAGAAGACTAAAAAAGAGTTTGAAGGTCATCTTACGCTCGTTGTCTTTCCTTTTCTGAAAATGTCGAAAAAAGGTCCGGAACAGACTGCACAGGAAATCGGCGAATACCTGAAACAGCACGAACCGGCTATTGCCAGCTATAATGTAATCAAAGGGTTCTTGAACCTGACTATCGCATCGGATGTATGGGTGGAACTGCTGAACCGTATTCACGCTGATGCACAATGGGGTATACAAAAGGCTGCGGAAGATGCGCCGCTGGTAATGATAGAATATTCCTCTCCTAACACAAATAAACCACTCCACCTGGGACATGTCCGCAATAACTTGCTGGGTAATGCGCTTGCCAACATTATGGCTGCCAACGGAAACAAGGTCGTAAAGACAAACATTGTAAACGACCGTGGTATTCATATCTGCAAGTCCATGCTGGCGTGGCTGAAATATGGTAACGGCGAAACTCCCGAATCATCTGGCAAGAAGGGTGACCACCTGATAGGTGATTATTATGTGGCTTTCGACAAGCATTATAAGGCTGAAGTAGCTGAACTGATGGGAAAAGGTCTGAGCAAGGAGGAAGCTGAAGCTCAGTCACCGCTGATGCAGGAAGCACGTGAGATGCTCCGTAAATGGGAAGCAAACGATCCGGAGGTCCGTGCGTTGTGGAAGAAGATGAACGACTGGGTTTATGCAGGATTCGATGAAACCTACAAAATGATGGGTGTCAGCTTCGATAAGATATACTACGAATCGGAAACTTATCTGGAAGGTAAGAAAAAGGTACTGGAAGGATTGGAAAAGGGTCTTTTCTACCGCAAGGAAGATGGTTCTGTATGGGCTGATCTGACTCCGGAAGGTTTGGATCATAAGCTGTTGCTGCGTGGCGATGGTACCTCTGTCTACATGACTCAGGATATCGGTACTGCCAAGCTCCGCTTCCAGGATTTCCCGATCAACAAGATGATTTATGTAGTAGGAAACGAACAGAATTATCACTTCCAGGTACTTTCTATTCTGCTCGACAAGCTGGGATTCGAATGGGGCAAGGATCTGGTTCACTTCTCTTACGGTATGGTAGAACTGCCGGAAGGTAAGATGAAGAGCCGTGAAGGTACGGTTGTCGATGCTGACGACTTGATGGAGGCTATGATAGAAACAGCTAAGGAAACCAGCAGTGAACTGGGCAAGCTGGATGGCCTGACTCAGGAAGAAGCAAACGATATCGCACGTATTGTTGGTCTGGGTGCATTGAAGTACTTCATTCTGAAAGTGGATGCTCGCAAGAACATGACATTCAATCCGAAAGAATCTATCGATTTCAACGGAAATACAGGTCCGTTTATCCAATACACGTACGCACGCATCCAGTCAATCTTGCGTAAAGCAGCCGAAGCAGGTATCACCATTCCGGCCATTATTCCTACCGGTGTGGAACTGAGCACCAAAGAAGAAGGGCTGATTCAGATGCTTGCCGACTTTACAAATGTAGTGCGTCAGGCTGGCAGTGATTACAATCCGTCTATTCTCGCCAACTATGCTTACGAGCTGGTGAAAGAATACAACCAGTTCTACCACGATTTCAGCATCCTGCGCGAAGAAAATGAGGCGTTGAAGATATTCCGCCTTGCATTGAGCCAGAATGTCGGAAAAGTCGTTAAACTGGCTATGGGACTGCTGGGTATTGAAGTTCCTGAACGTATGTAACCAGAAAACGGAACAATCAATCATATAGTTTTTCATTCACCACGGGTTATACAGACCGCTGCACGTTAATACGTGAAACTCTGCATAACCTGTGGTGATTTGGTTTATAACATATTCTTACTAAAAATCTATGGCAAAGCAGCAAAAATTTTATGTAGTATGGAAAGGTGTGGAACCGGGAATATATTCTTCGTGGACTGACTGCCAGTTGCAGATAAAAAACTACAAAGGAGCAATATATAAGTCTTTCTCTACCCGTGAAGAAGCAGAGCATGCTTTTGCCACTCCGGCACATCATTACCTGAAAGGAAGCCGTTCACAAGCAAGTGAACCGGCAGAGAAAAAAATCCCTGAGGACTTCGACTTGAACTGTCTTGCCGTAGACGCGGCTTGCAGCGGGAATCCGGGACCAATGGAATACAGAGGGGTATATCTGCTGACCGGACAGGAAATATTTCACTTCGGACCGATGTATGGTACAAATAATATCGGAGAGTTTCTTGCCATCGTACACGGACTGGCGCTGATGAAACAGAAAGGTATCAACATGCCTATCTATTCCGACAGCCGTAATGCACTGAACTGGGTTAAACAGAAGAAATGCAAGACGAAGCTCGAGCGTACGGAGAAAACAGAAAAATTATTCCAGCTTATAGAACGGGCAGAGAAGTGGTTGCATGAGAACCAATATACGACTCCCCTGCTCAAATGGGAAACAGATAGCTGGGGAGAGGTCCCGGCAGACTTTGGCAGAAAGTAATTTCTGCCTCATCAAACGGCCTGTATGCGCCTCAGATAATGCGCATACCGGGGATAATTTCTTCTCAGATATCTTAATGCCTTTCGCCATAGTTTCTGGCTGAGCAGGAAAAGTAAAAAGATAGTGCCTACTATACACACAGCACCAAACAGCTCCTTCAGACTCGTTAAAAGTGTCTGACGGGTTACTTCTGCGTAAAGCTGCTGAATGGAAACATTGGGCATCCATTCTTTGACCAGATCGACCTGACGGCTCAGCAAACCGATATTATCTTGCTGCATATATTTCAACCAACGATTCAAGATGGCTGTACCGAGAGGAGTAGCAATACTGGTACGAATAAAACTCAGCACACACAGTCCCTGAAAAAAATGTTTGAACGGTACAGTCTTGGCTACATAAATGGTCAGCGAAATATACAGAATACCATATCCCAGTCCTTTTAGGAAATTAGGTATATAAAAACTTTCGATATTCAAATTCGGATCGATCAAGAAATACATGTAGTACTGATAGACCACAATCAGCATGAAACCTACGGTAATCAACAGTTTATATCCTTTCCGCAGAATAACCTGACGGTAGAAAACAACTCCAGCACCTGCCAGTATACCGATAAAGACGCACCAGTTAATGGACACGGCATTCAAGGCATCATATTTCAAGACAGTCCGCATAAACATTTCCTGCAAAACAGATGAGGTCGTAAGAAACAGGCACAACATCAGAAAAAGGAAAAGAATAGTCGGGAAATGACGATACTTGAAAACGTGAGGATCGATATAAGGATGACGACAGGTAGTCATACGATTGATATTAATCATTACAGCTACTACTGCCACTACGATACAACTACGAATCAACGGACTGTCCAGCCAGTCGTAATATTCTCCGTAGATACAAACAAACACAATGGAGAACAATACAACTCCCCACAGAATACCTCCTATCCAGTCAATACCGTACAGGGGCATCTTTTTTGCAATACGAAACGGTCTGGTAAGAAAGAATACACAGAACCATACCACTGCAAGCAGGCCAATAACCAGCCAGTGCATGTACTGCCAGTTCGCCCAGTCGCTGATATGGGTAGCTACTAATCCTGAAAGCTGAATGCTTTCGAGTACGATAATATAGATGACAGGATAAAAGACCGAGAAATTTCCGGAAGGAGTAACACTCAGACGAATGTTCGAAAAGCATTCAAAGGTTCCCCACATACGGAAGAATCCGGAAACGAAACATGTGACAACCAGTACAAAGATGTTTCCGGTATGCATCGTTATCAGGTTGCAACAAATCAGTACCGGACATACCGTAAGAAAGATACGACGGGTGGTGAAACGGAACTTCAGACGGAACAGGATAGGGAAAATAAGCGTCATACCTATGAAGGAGGCATATCCTGCCATCATCACATCTTCCTTGAGGCATCCTAATGCGCTCGACATCTGTACGGAAGTGGGAAGAAATACTCCCCCGTTGAACTGAAAGACCAATGCAAAAAACATGGAAAGAAGTACGCACAACGGGGTCGGAAGGTATTCTTTAAAATACAAGATTCTTGGACGCTGCTCTGCTGCCATATCTACGTTCTCCTTACTGTAGTTTTACGTAACATTCTACGTTCATTCCGGCACGCAGACGGTTCAGATTCTCTTTACTGTTGTTTTCGGTAAATTCGATGCGGACCGGTATTCGCTGTTCCACCTTGACAAAGTTTCCAGCCGAATTATCCTGAGGTATCAACGAATAGAATGAGCCTGTAGCATCCGATATAGATACGATACGTCCTTCGTAAGTGACTCCTGGAATGGCATCCACATTCATTTCAACACGCTGGCCTTGTCTCATATCTGTGGTCTGTGTCTCCTTATAGTTGGCTATCACCCATTTCTCTGTACCATCTACCAGCGTAACCAGTGTCTGTCCTGACTGAACCAGCTCGCCTTCGTGAATATTCTTACGACCGGTCACGCCGTCGGCTGTAGCACAAATTACTGTATACGACAAGTTCAGCTTGGCCAGATTCAAGGCGGCTTCTGCCAGCTTGATATCCGATTCATTCTGCTCCAGACGCTGTGTCTGCTCCTGTTTTACCAGCTCCGACGATTCTTTCTGGCGAACCAGCTGTTCATATTTGGCTTTCGTTGCAGCATAATCGGTCTTTACACGATCGAACTGCTGGGGAGTTACAGCCTCTTCTTTCATCAGTTCGGCATAACGCTTGTAATCGGTTTCTGCATTCTGAAGGCGTACACGCTGCTCTTCGATAGCTGCCTCGGTAACGTAGATATTGCTCTGTGTCGTATTGATAGTGGTATGCATGGCACTTTTTCCTGCCAGTGCATTCTGGTAGTCAGCCTCAGCCTGAGCCACCTTCAACAGATACTCTGTGTTTTCTATTACCACCAGGGTATCTCCTTTCTTCACAGACTGATATTCCTCAAAATAGATTTTCTTGATGAAGCCCTGTACACGGGTATTAATCGGACTCAAATGCTGCTTGATCTGTGCATTATCCGTATATTCTACATCGCCCAGATGAATGAATTTTCCACATACCCAGCTGATGCCTCCCGCCAGTACCAATGCAATAAAAAAATTCGGGATAGCTCTTCTTTTATTTTTTATCATAACGTCTTCCTTTATTTATTATAGCTTTATCAGAGATTTCCAGTTAGTTTTTTCAATAAATAATACTGATACAAGATACCTATCTGGTAGTTTGCCAACTGCAATTCCATATCCAACTGCGTATTGCTGGCATCCAGCATGTCGGTTATCAGTGCAAGTCCGTTCACATACCGCTGACGCACAATATTGAAGTTTTCATGTGCCAACTGTACGCTCTTTTTCTGCGTACGCAAACGTATGTATGCCTCATTCAGATTGACATAGGCCGCATGAATGTTATTTTCTGCTTCTTCTTCCGCCAGACTGCGTGCCTGCTCCATTTTTCGAGTAGCCAATTGTGCCTGCTTCAGCTTCTTTTTACTCTTAAACAAAGCATCGATATTATACGAAATGCCTACACCGGCATACCAGTAGGTGAAGTTGTTGTTCAATGGAGGAACCTCGACCAGAATAGGACCGGTAAAATCGTTTGCCGCAACCAGACTGATTTTCGGCCTTCTCTCGGCACGAATCAGCTCCAGCTTATTCTTTTCCTGACTAATCTTTACATCTGCCAGCTTGAGCGACGGGGTATGAGGTATCTCCTGCATCCATTCGGCTTCTTCCCTATGCTCAACATTGATTTTCAGCAATTCGGTTGTATCGGGGAGAATCAGCACACCAGGCTCAAGACCGATAGCTGTTGCCAACTTATGGCTCAGCACATCAATCTTATCCTTGACGGAAGTCAACGAAAGCTCCAGACTCTGAAGCTGAAGTTCGTAACGAGTAATATCGCTTTTCAAAGCTGTTCCCTGACGATAAGATGCCCTCATATCCTTTACCAGCAAACGAGTCTGTGAAATATTGCTTTCATACACACGTTTCTGATTGTTCAGCTGGAAAAGATCCAGATAATATCCCGTCAGAAGAAAACGGATATCCTGACGATTTCCTGCATATTCCAGCTCTGCCTGCCGCTGCTGTAACTTGCTCCGCTCTATCCCATTCGTTATTGCTCCTCCGGCATAAACCACCTGACTTGCCTTTACGACAAAAGAATTGCCGAAATGAGGCATATCAGCATGAACCGCATTGGAAAAATTTCTATCGGTCATCACTCCGTCGCCTATGTACTTAAAATCCATCTGCGCCTGAATGGATGGCAAGCGATCGTTGCAAGCTACCTTTACTGCCTGTTCTGCTTCAGATATGGCCAGATCATACAACCGAATGCTCTTGTTGTGCTGATCGGCCAGCTGAAACATTTCATCGACTGTCAACGAACGAGTCTGGGCTGACACACTCCCCAATAAACCTAAAAAAACAACACTAACTAATAATACTTTTTTTATCATACACTTGTTTAGCCTTTATGTAATTGATACCAGACAACTAAATTCTCATTCCTGTATCTGGTGCCTGCAAAGAAATCACTATTTCCCTGCATCCTTCAGGTTCTCTTCGAACCAGCTGACTACTTTTTCTATAACAGGACGTTGGTACCAATAAAGGTCACCATGTCCTGCACCCTCTACCACAATATAATTAACTTTATTCCCTTTCTTTACCAGCTCATTATACAGCTGTTCACTTTGCACCGGCGATACCAGCTGGTCGTTCGATCCATGCATAATGAGAAAAGGAGGCATACCCTCTTTCACATGTCCCATCGGACTGGCCTCCATTGCTTTCTGCGGATCACTCAATATACTCTTTCCTGCAAAATCGGCAAAGGCCGGTCCATATAGCAGCAAGGCCTCTGTTACGGCTGGTGAAGCATGTATGTCTTGTATCTCCTTGGAATAACCTTCACCGATATTCATCAGATTGCTGATACCATAAATGGTAACAGCAGCCTGTACGTCAGAGGACTGGTCAAGATTATCTCCCTGATCAAATTGTTTTTCACCATTGGTCGTTCCCATCATCTGAGCGACATACCCTCCGGCAGAATCGCCAAGCACTCCGATACGGGATGCATCGATACCTAGTTCCCCGGCATGTGCACGCAAAAAACGTACAGCAGCCTTTGCATCCACTACCAATGCCGGATACTTGTCCGGTACAACGCGATATTCGGCAGCAGCAACTACAAAACCAGCCTTTGCCAGTGCCATACGCATTTCAAAATATCGTTCGTGGGCAGCCGAAGTAAATCCTCCGCCCGGGTAGAAAACAACCGCAGGCTTCAGCTCCTTGGTACGTGGAATCAGCAATGTCATTTTCAACGCACAATTGGCGCGCAGCGAAGGTGTCTGAGAATATACTACCCCACTGATAACATCAATTTGACCTTCCGTAATCTTTACTTTCAAGACTTCCTTGCCTACAGCCTGAGAAGCATCATTTGTCACAGGAGAGGCTGCCAATGAAATGCCCATACTACAAGCGATGAGCATGCAAACAAATCTGATCATATATCCAGCTTTCATTTTATTGTTCAAAATAAATTATATCCGAGTTTTCATAAAATAGATACATGTGTAAGATAGAACATGTGTAAGGTCGCACAAAAAGTTGGATGAGAGTGCTTTTCCGGTGTAATGCCGATAATTTATAATCATATTTATTTTGTCATACAAAAGTAAGCTTTTATTTTTGCTCCGAATTTGCACATTACGCAACAATATTACCAATATACGCCAAAAGCGAACCATGAATACAGAGCAACAAGAATATATATCACTGATAAACCGTTCGGCACCAGACGACATTCTTATCAAGAAAACCGGATGGGAAGAAATCAACTTGCAGGAACATGCTCACAAGAAATTCCAGATTATTTACACCCTGTCTGGTACACTCCACGTAGAAACCGAAGGAGCTAATTATTTCGTACCCGAAAAGCATATCGCATGGATTCCCGAAAATGCCAGCCATAAGTTGTCCAGCAACAGCCGGCAGGTTTCACTTATCATCTTCTATGTAACTCTGGACGTGACACCCGATGACAGCAAAAGCCGTTTCTCGATATACAGCACCAATGCTATCATCGCGGAAAATATGAAATTCATCGCTTCAAAAGGGAAACTGATAACCCAAAAAGAACAGCCCGATCTATACAACTTCACGCTGAGCTTCTTTAATCTGCTTCCACAAATGTCGCCCGGGGCCGATGTGCTGCTGAAAACACTTGTTATCCCCAACGACTCCCGACTACATCCCATACTGGACTACATCGTGGAACACATCCACGAAGAGCTGAACATGGAACAGATTGCATCACAATACAATCTGTCCGTACGCAATCTGAGCCGGTTGTTTCATACCTCAGGGCTTCATTTCAGCAGCTACGTGAATCACCTGCGAATTACACGGGCCATCGAACTGCTGACCGACGGAGAATATACAGTACAGGAAATCGCCTATAAGGTAGGATTTAATACTCCCAACAACTTCAACAGAGTATTCAAGCAGATTACAGGCAAGTCGCCCAAAGCATACATTACGGGAGTCTGAAAAGCAAATATAACCAAAAGCCAGAGTACAAACACCGAGAAGGCTTAGCCGACAAACCAAAAATATGTATCTTTGCCTTATTAAACTTAAGAATATATGAAAAAAAGAATCGCCTATCTGGTATTGTTCTTCGCAATCATGCTCTTGTTCTTCGTGTTGCAGAAACCATGCTTCATGCTTTACAATGACGCTCCCGGAAGAGCAGTTCCGTTTGTTGGCTACCTGCAGGTCATGCTGCACGGAATAAGCCTCGATGCCGCAACCACAGGTTACCTGACAGCCCTTCCATGGCTCACAATACTCATCAGCATCTGGTTTAAGAAATTTCCGTTACGGAGCATACTGACCGGATACTATGCCATAATCTGCCTGCTGGTATCACTCATCTTTGTAGGTGACATGTGCCTTTACCCGTTCTGGAACTTCAAGCTCGATGCTTCCATCTTCTTATACCTGGACTCTCCTAAGAACGCCATGGCAAGTGTTTCTATCGGATTCATTCTGCTGAGAATACTTATTATCATCTTGCTTTCCGGCTTTCTTACATGGATATTGTACAAGGTTACTCCCCGACACCTGCCACCTGCACAATGGAGAATAGCCGGAAGTATTGCTACCCTGCTGCTGGGCGGAGTACTGTTTATCATCATTCGGGGTGGAGTAAGTGAATCGACTTCAAACATCGGACAGGTATATTTCTGCAACGATGAATTTCTGAACCATTCTGCCGTCAATCCAGCTTTCAACCTGATAGCTTCAACCGGGAAAACCAAGAACTATGCCGAACAGTTCAATTTCTTCGATGAAATGCATCGAAAGGAATTATTCGATAACTTATACCCTACCGGAGGAAAAAATACCATAGAACTGCTCAACACCAAACGTCCGAATATCCTGATTATCCTGATGGAAGGTTTCGGAGCCACTATGGTAGAATCATTGGGAGGTGTAAAAGGTGCCAGCCCGAACATCGACCGTCTTTCGAAAGAAGGTATCTGGTTTACCAACTGCTATGCCAACAGTTTCCGTACCGACAGAGGTACAGTCTGCACATTTAGCGGCTATCAGAGCTTTCCAGACCTTTCGGTAATGAAGATACCAGCCAAGAGCCGAACTTTGCCTTCCATCGCCGGAAAACTGGTAAAAGAAGGCTATCGTACCGACTTCCTGTATGGAGGTGACATTAATTTCACCAACATGAAGAGTTATTTGCTGGAAAGCGGTTATCAAAAGCTTACTGCCGATACAGATTTTCCCATGAGCCAGCACCAGAACGCGTGGGGAGTGAACGATGATATTACCTTCGATCACCTCTACCAGATGCTGAAGGACCGAACAGATTCCCCCTGGCATACCGCTTTTCTGACTCTGAGCAGCCATGAGCCTTTCGAAGTCCCCTATCACCGCCTGAAGGAAAAGCAGCCCAATGCTTTTGCATTTACAGACCATTGTCTGGGTGAGTTCGTAAAACACATTCGCAAAACACCAATATGGAACAATCTGCTTATTATATGTCTGCCCGATCATGGATTCTATTATCCTGCCGAAGGCAACGGACACGATGCACGTATCCATCACATCCCGATGCTCTGGCTGGGAGGAGCTGTCAAGCAACCTATGGTCATCGACCAACTCATGAACCAGAGTGACCTGGCAGCTACCCTGCTTGCCCAACTGGATATCGATCACAGCGAATTCAATTTCAGTCGGAATATACTGGGCACTGAATATACTTATCCGTTCGCCTACTGGACATTTGGAGGAGGCTGTGCCTTTGCCGACAGTACCGGAGTTACACTCATGGACCTTAACGTGGACCAACCGGTAATGGAAACGCCTTCACCCAACGAGAACCGTATTTTACGAGGTAAAGCCATTCTGCAAAGTTCTTACGATGACCTGGGTACAAGATAATAAGTCATAGAGAAATCATCTTTATACAGCAACAAAAAACTCATCGCCGGACCCCTGATAACAATATGGTCTGACGATGAGTTTTTTATTCTTTAAACTAGCAGAATATTATTCGACAAACTTTACTTTTGCTGCATCACGCGGCTTTGCAGCAGGAGTCTCATCCGGATAACCAAAGCCAATGCAATATAAGAGTTCATATCCTTCGCTGAATCCCAACTTCTGCAAGTATTCGGCTGCCTCAGGGCTTCTCATAAAGCGTGCCGGAGTACCCAGACAACAACTGCCGATACCCATAGACCAAGCAGAAATCATCATGTTCTCAGCTAGCAGTCCGCAGTCGAAAGGAGAACTTTCTGATTGTGTATCACGACCGATAAACACCACCGTAGGCGCATTGCGGAACATATTCTTAAAAGTCGGATCTTCGGCAACCTTCGGATTGGCCTTCTTATACAGTTCTGTCACTCCGTTGATATAATCAGCATTATCAACTACACGTACTTCCCATGCCTGACGATTCATAGCATTAGGAGCATTGATACCGCACTCCACAATGGTCTGCATCTTTTCCCGTTCCACTGCTTGCGGCTTATACTGACGGATGCTGCGGCGTGTCATAATTGTTTCCACTACCTGATTCTTTACACTATCTTGTGCCGGAGTTTCTGCCGGAGCCTGTTGCTGCTGTGCTCCACCCCCACAAGCCATCAAAGGCAACAATAATACAGTCAAAGCCGCTTGTTTCAAGTTTTTCATAAGCATTCTTTTATCAATTAATAACGTTTGTCCATAAACTCTCTTATAAACAGTCTTAAAGCAACTAAAAACATTTGCCTAAAGTCGGCATAAAAATAGATTTTTTTCCGCTATTACAAGACTTTTCCCTCAAGAAAATCAGCAACAACCATCAGACGCGAAACAAAAAAATAAGAGGATACTCTTTCGAGTACCCTCTTACGCTGATTATCTTGTAACGTTAAGTTCTGATTACAATTTCGGACCAGCAGCAACCAAAGCTTTACCAGCTTCGTTACCTGTGAACTTAGCGAAGTTCTTGATGAAGCGAGCAGCCAAGTCTTTAGCTTTTTCTTCCCACTTGCAAGCGCAATCGTAAGTGTCACGCGGATCCAAGATCTTCGGATCAACACCCGGCAATTCAGTCGGAACAACGAAGTCGAAGTAAGGAATAGTCTTAGTAGGAGCTTTTTCGATAGAACCATCCAGGATAGCGTCGATGATACCACGAGTATCACGGATAGAAATACGTTTGCCAGTTCCGTTCCAACCAGTGTTAACCAAGTAAGCCTTAGCACCAGTCATCTTCATCTTCTTAACCAGTTCTTCTGCATATTTAGTTGGGTGCAATGACAAGAATGCAGCACCGAAGCAAGCAGAGAATGTCGGAGTCGGTTCAGTGATACCACGTTCTGTACCAGCCAACTTAGCAGTAAATCCTGACAGGAAGTAGTACTGAGCCTGTTCTTCGTTCAAGATAGATACTGGAGGCAATACACCGAATGCATCAGCAGACAAGAAGATAACTTGTTTTGCGTGAGGACCTTTAGAAACCGGTTTAACGATGTTGTTGATGTGGTAGATAGGATAAGAAACACGAGTGTTTTCTGTTACGCTCTTATCAGCGAAGTCAATCTTACCGTTAGCATCTACAGTAACGTTTTCCAGCAAAGCGTCACGTTTAATAGCGTTGTAGATATCCGGTTCAGATTCCTTATCCAAGTTGATAACCTTAGCGTAGCAACCACCTTCGTAGTTGAATACACCTTCGTTATCCCATCCGTGTTCGTCATCACCGATCAACAGACGTTTCGGGTCAGTAGACAAAGTTGTCTTACCTGTACCAGACAGACCGAAGAAGATAGCTGAGCTCTTGCCTTCCTTGTCTGTGTTAGCAGAACAGTGCATAGAAGCGATACCACGCAACGGGTTGAAGTAGTTCATCATAGAGAACATACCTTTCTTCATTTCACCACCGTACCAAGTGTTCAGGATAACCTGTTCCTTAGTAGTCAAGTTGAATACAACAGCTGTTTCTGAGTTCAGACCCAGTTCTTTGTAGTTTTCAACTTTAGCTTTAGAAGCGTTGTAAACAACGAAGTCAGGTTCGAATGATTCCAATTCTTCTTTAGAAGGACGGATGAACATGTTAGTTACGAAGTGAGCCTGCCATGCAACTTCCATGATGAAACGAACTTTCAGACGAGTAGCTTCGTTAGCACCGCAGTAACCATCAACTACATACAGTTTCTTGTTTGACAATTCTTTTGAAGCCAAAGCTTTCAAAGCGTTCCAAGTTTCTGTAGTAACAGGTTTGTTATCGTTTTTGTATTCTTCTGAAGTCCACCATACAGTGTTTTCACTTGTAGCGTCTTTTACCAAGAATTTATCTTTAGGAGAACGACCAGTGTAGATACCAGTCATTACGTTTACTGCACCCAGTTCAGTTACCTGACCTTTTTCATAACCTTCCAGACCAGCTTTTGTTTCTTCAGCGAACAATACGTCGTAAGAAGGATTGTGTACGATTTCTACGGTTCCAGTGATACCGTACTTAGTAAGATCTAAATTTGCCATTGTTCAAATGATTAATTTGGTTATTATATCAAATGTTTAGTTTTCCGTTTATACCGTCCAATAGACCAGTAAGTTCAGACCCCCTCGTCTTTGGCGATACAAAAGTAGTAGTTTATTTTTAAACTAAAGAAGTTATTACAGAAAAAAATCCGTAATAAAGTAAAGATTTATACTTGTGTAACAAATCTGTCATTTCGACATTGCAACTATGAATATTATGACCTGAAACAAGAAGTCTGTTTACCTAATTTTTCAAGATTAAAGCCCTATCAAAAGAAATTCACGATACAAATAAAACTTCCGAAGTCGCAACTATCCTTGCTTTACTAACTACCTCTAATAAAGTACATTATTTGACAGTATCCAAAGTTCCGGACAATCTTTACTGCCAAAGGAAATGTTTATCACTTCCACATCGGCCATAACACATCCGCATCGCCATATCCGGAAAGAAGCGAATACAAACAAAAACAAGCCCAAGAGTACACTAATCCTCCTATTTATATTGCTAAAACTTATCTTGCCGACTTTACCTCCACAAGACACAACCCGTTTACACCTGATATATTTCACGAATTATCCGTATATTTGCGGCATAAACATGTAACAATCAAAAAAAGAGAAACAATCTATGAAAATTGTAGAACTGAACCGGAATAATAGTATTCTAAACCAGTATCTGGCAGAGATTCGCGATGTAAATATACAAGGTGACAGCCTGCGTTTCCGCCGTAACATTGAGCGTATCGGAGAAATCATGGCATATGAAATCAGCCGTGACCTTCCTTATCAACCATTGGAAATACAGACGCCCTTAGCCATGGCAACCGAAAATGTTCCTGTCATACAGCCTGTCATTGCTACTATCCTGCGTGCCGGACTGCCGTTGCACCGGGGATTCATCAATTATTTCGACCGCGCTGAGAATGCTTTTGTTTCGGCTTACCGCAAATACATAGACGCCGACAATTTTGATATTCATATAGAGTACATTGCTTCTCCACGTCTGGACGGAAAGACACTGATTCTGGTAGACCCGATGCTGGCTACAGGCGGTTCAATGGAGCTTGCCTACAAAGCATTGCTCACCAAGGGTGAACCTGCACACATACATATTGCATCCGTCATTGCCAGCCGACAGGCAGTGGAACATGTACAGAAGGTATTTCCGCAGGACAAGACTACGGTATGGTGTGCAGCCGTCGATCCGGAACTGAACGCGCACTCTTACATTGTACCGGGACTGGGAGATGCCGGTGACTTGTGTTACGGAGAAAAAGAATAGACCATTTCGGAGCAAGCATGCTTTTGTTCCGGAAATTCACGGGCAAGTATGAATTGTTTTTTGTACAAAAGATTTTAGTTTTTGTACAAAAAAAATAAAAAGATGCAGATGTTTCATTTCTTCCTTGCAGAAAAACAAATTAAGATATCAGGGGAAAAAGAGAACATCATTTAAATAACGAAATAAATAGTCACGGTGTTTCATTCTTTTAAGATGAAACACCGTGACTATTATTTATGCATATAAATCAGTGAAACGTAAAAATACCTTCTTCTACATCACTGAAAATAACATTATAGCAATTATCATTCTATTTTTACTCCGATCACTGTATAGCCATCTTCCGGATCCTCCAATATCAATTCAGAAGAAGTAATAGAAACGACATTTAATATATCAGCATCTCCATCACCAAAATCAAGGATTAACAAGGAAGTCTTTTCATTATAAGTATATTCAAACAAACTATTTTCAGAATCATCTTCATAACGACCAATACCGTCAGCTCTAAACGTTACATAATAAATACCGTCATCATTGAATCTCCATGTACCAACAAGACCAGAAGCATTATTCTTATCCTTGCCGCTACCGCCATCATCATCAGAACATGAAGAAAACATCAAGGCGAATAATACAATTAAAACACTCCCAAAAGTCCAAAACAATTTCTTACATTTTTCCATAATATCAATAATTAAAAGTTATACCCCAATGAAACCATAACAGAACTTGTCTTTACTTTTTTACAGAGCTCCATAATATCTTTAGTATATCCTAAACCTACATGTAAGCTATTATAATCCAATCCTATACCAATCTGCCATCCCATTTGAAAGCGTTTCCAAACAGCGTCTTTACTTCCTACATCCTTCTTATCGAACATATCAAGACTTTGTTTTATACCATCCTCCTCTGAATCTTCCATTTCATCCCAAAAGTCATCTTCACTATCATATCCACTATTTTCCAAATCGTCCGGATCTTCCAAACTATATTTTAATTGTCCCAGCAGATTCAGTTTAAAGTTAAGCCCGATATACGGTATCAATGAGACATCACCAAAAGTCAATTTATATGCTAAATTAACAGGAACTTTCATATTTAAAGTTGAATAAGTTGCCTTCATGTCATAATAAAAAGGATTAGGAATCCCTACATCATCTCTATCTTCATCATCAAAATTCTTAAAAGCATATTGCAAATTCAATCCTGTTTCGATAAAGAAAGGTAAACTTTTAGCAATACTAAATCCTTTCTCATATCCCAAAGAAAAACCTGTCATATTAAAATCATCAGCACCTTTTACATTTGTTACATATTTCATAGGGCTAAAAGATACAGTAATTCGGTCCCAACCGTTCAAATCAACTTTATAAGAGCTGCCTGAATTAAAAGAAGAGGCTGTAGAAGTCTGGGATTTGTTGCCAGAATTGACAAATTGTGCGGAAGCGCTAACAGCTACCAATGCCATAAAAGCCATTAAAAATAATCTAACCTTTTTCATTGTCGTTCATAAATTAGTTAATAATTAAAATTCATTTTCCAGATATTTGCAGTTCCATCTATACTCCCCCTTTGGGAAATAAAATAAATAAATCGTCCATCTTTACTCCAGACAGGACTGAGGTCATCAGCTGCATGATAAGTCAGTTGGGCAAAGCCTGTACCATCTGTCCTACATACAAATAGGTCGGTATTAGGATACACAAAGCCATTACCATGTAACAGACTTTCTCCAACAAACAGAATCCATCTACCATCAGGAGAAAGTACCGGAGAAGTAAAATTCTTGTTAGGATCTGCCATGATACAGGTTTCGATACCCTTCTCATAATCAATTTTCCAGATTTCGGACTTGCCTGAAGCATTTGTACGAACACACAAAAAAGCATGCTCACCCGGAACCGGACAAGGATTCATGCCAGAAGAATAACTCGACAAAAAATTATTACCGACATTATAACTCCAAATACTGACTCCCATTCGTTCCTGACGGGCAAACAACAAAAGCTTCATATCTGAAGAATATATAGGAGAAAAATCCTGATTACCGCTGGTCATCTGCCGGCATACATAACCGTTATCTGATGAAGTCTGAAAAATCTGATTCTCATTTCCACGCTGCTCCGAAAAACAAATATATTTACCATCGGGAGAATAAGAGAAATCCCATATAGCAGTACGATTTGTTCGTTGTACAGATCCTCCTTGACGATTTAAGTCTTTAATAAAAATATTGACTGTATTATTTCTACATGATAAATAGGCTATCTGAGTTCCTTCACGAGAAATGTCTAAAATACGGTTTGAAATCCAGTTCAATGAAGAGCCAGAACGAGTAACAAGAGGCATACAGACATAATCTCCTACAGTAGTAATTTTCGTAAATTCAGTACCCGATTCTTCTTGAACTGATACAACTGAATAGTCAACTCGCTGTGCAAATAAAGAATATGACATACACAGCATGGCGACTAATGAGATAATATAAATACGGAGGTTCATAAACATTTTTTATTTTTATAATGTCAATTTCATAAGATATATACAGATTTATTTCTGTTCGAAAAGCTGAGATCTTATGCTAGCCGAAAAACCTTCAAAGAAATCATGCTGCAAAATGATGGAAATACGAACCAGCAGGCAAGTATCAATGCTTTCCTTCTGAAAAATACGATAGATATTCGAACGATCACAAGATAGTTTTCTTGCAAGCCATGCCACACTCCGTTCTTGCTTCTCCAATTCTTGCTTGATAACTTGTCCAATATGTTCCATTCTCTAATCTATCTTCAAAATATACAATTACAAAATTATGTAAAAAAATATATACTCCTTTTCGACATATGTTGCATAATTGCCCCACTTATATTGCAAAATTTACAGCAGACAAAAAGCTATATTTATTTACCAGAAAAGGTGTTATATTGATTTTTCAAAAATAGAGATTATAAAATAAGATAAAAAAACAAAAGTGTCCCACTTCTTAAAGTGAGACACTTTTGTCATTTATTCTTACACATATCAACAAATTTCGTAGGAGAAATACCATATTTATCAGAAAAATTCCGGTAAAAAGTAGAACGGGAATTGAAACCTGATAAATAAATAAGTTCTTTAATACTTTTATTACTTCCCGATTCTATCAATCTTTTAAAATGTCGTAAACGTAAATCATTAATATACTCTCTAAAGCTACTGAAACCGGCAAACTTTATTGCTAACGACAATTGATTTTCTTTTATTCTCAAAGTTTCCGACAATATATGTAAATTATAGTCAGAATTGGTATATGCCTGAGTTGCATATAAATGATTTTCAATCTGACTAAACAGGGACAAAAACATATCTGGCATCCCTCTTTCGGGCATAGTTCTTTCTTCTTTATTATTCATACAACGACTGGAAAATGGATTTTCTTTCAGTAAGTACTGAATTGAAAAAAATACAGCAAATAGAATAGAAGTCGCCCCAAATAAGTTGAATATAAATTCATTGATAAATAACGTAAACAAACAGTAAATGAGTACAAAAAGACAAATAATTCCAATAAACACATACATCATCCCATTTATCTGTCGATAAACCTGCCGGCGAAATAAGGGATAAAAACAAAAAAAGATGGGAGTTATAATAGAGAAAAAGAACAAAATAACCCGTAACATAACATCCGTATATCTCCAACAGGCAAATACATCTGAAAAGGTGAGCAAAGGCGTCATTTCACCATTGAATCCCAAATAACACACTCCAACAGTGGTAAATAGGATGGACGGAAGTAAAAAAAAGAGTATCCTGAAAGGAGTAAGGTAGCCGGGTAGCAAAGAAGCTGTAGGGAATAATGCTACAATACTTGCCAAGACATACCATTTCAACATTTTTTCGATATTCAGTAAATCAGTGAAACGATATTCTGGAGTATCAGTTACAATTGTCAGCCAGCCAATATTCTCCCACATAAATACGGCACCGATACAAAAAGCAATAATCCCCCAATAGAACTTCGGATAATTATCGCCTGCACAATAAGCTAACACTATCCCTAATATACAAGCAATCAGATCAAAACATAATTCAACTGATAAATATAATACTCCCATATCTCAACTTACTACTGCTACTAATAAATAATTGATAAAAGTAGAATAAATTGAAGTTTCTAGCAAATCGTTTCCATAGCAAAACAATAAATAAGAAAATTTCTGTAAAATAAAAGCCACCATATGACTAATAAAATCATATAGTGGCTTCCGTTTATTCTTAAAAACTCAGTATCTTAAAATACTATTTTATCTCCCAGGTATCATTGGTAGCTAGCAACTCGGCAAAATTATGGTATTTCTTCTTTGCTGAAACTTCTTCTATCTGAGCTTCTACAGCCTCATCGTAGGTAGGAGCTCCTACATCACGAATCACTCCCAAGGCTATCGGGAAGTCAGGACCTTCCATCAGAGCCAGCTTCAGCTGAAGGGTATGGTCTTCACAGTGGGCATCGTGTACCAGAATATCTTTTTCCGTAATACCGTTTTCGCCCAATTTGACAACCTTCAGTCCGAAACCTTCCTGCATCAATCCAAATTCCTTATTCGGGCCGAACAGCATCGGCTTGCCGTGCTCCAGATAAATGGCATTACGCTCACGGTCTTCCTTCTTCGCTACAGCGTTGTGGGTCCCGTCGTTGAAAATCACACAGTTTTGAAGGACTTCTACTACCGATGTCCCTTTATGGCGGGCAGCGGCTTTCAAAACGTCAACAGAAGGGCCTCCGTCGACTGCCACACAACGGGCGAAGAAACGTCCGCGAGCACCAAAGCACAATTCAGCCGGACGGAACGGGTCTTCTACCGTACCATATGGCGATGACTTGCTGACAAAGCCACGTGCTGAAGTCGGAGAATATTGTCCCTTGGTCAGTCCGTAAATACGGTTATTCAATAAAATGATGTTAATATCCACATTACGGCGAATGGCATGAATGAAATGGTTACCACCAATGGCCAGTCCGTCTCCATCACCTGAAATCTGCCAGATGGTAAGAGCGGGATTCACCACTTTGGCACCTGTAGCAATGGCTGCGGCACGTCCGTGAATGGTATGCATGCCATAGGTATTCATATAGTAAGGCAAACGCGACGAACAACCGATTCCTGAAATAACGGCTATTTCGTGAGGTGGTACTCCCAGTTCGGCCAATGCCTTATGAAAGGAATTCAGAAATGCATGGTCGCCGCATCCCGGACACCAGCGTGGCTGACCTGCCTTGTAATCTGCTGCTGTATATTTTGTTTCGCTCATTGTTTATTCCTCCATTAATTTAGTGAATGCTTCAACCAGTTCCTGTACGACAAAAGGCTGTCCCTTTACCTGATTGAACTGATGCAGGTGGATACCTTCAACTTTCATGCGCAAGTAACCGGCCAACTGTCCCATATTTTGTTCGGCTACTACAATCTTCTTATAGCGACGGAGTACGTCTTCTGTATTCTTAGGCAAAGGATTGATGAATTTGAAATGAGCCAACGCTGCTTTTTTCCCGCGTCTGTTCAGTTCATCCATAGCCGAATGCAGATGGCCGTATGTTCCGCCAAAGCCTACAATTAGTAAGTCCGCATCCGGATTGCCTTCAACCTTCAGTTCAGGAATAGAATCGGCAATCTTCGCCACTTTCTCGGCACGCAGATGAGTCATCAGATTATGATTTTCCGGCTCAGTAGAAATAGCTCCTGTTTCGTTGCTCTTTTCCAGTCCACCGATACGGTGCATAAAGCCTTCCATACCCGGGGTAGCCCAGTAACGTACGCCTGTCTGCGGATTACGCTGGAAAGGTGTCCACGTTCCGGCCATGTCGGGAGTAACATACGGAGGACAAATAGCAGGATAGTCATTCATATCGGGCAAGCGCCATGCTGCCGAACCGTTGGCAATATAAGCATCCGTCAGTAAGACAACCGGTGTCATGTGTTCCAACGCAATCTTACAGGCCATATAAGCTGCGTCGAAGCAGTCAGTCGGCGAAGATGCCGCAATGACAGGCATCGGACTTTCACCGTTTCTACCGTATAATACTTGCAGAAGGTCTGTCTGTTCCGATTTAGTAGGAAGACCGGTAGAAGGTCCTCCACGCTGTACATCGACAATCACCAACGGCAGTTCTGTAATCACCGCCAAGTTCATGGCTTCACTCTTCAGGCAGATACCCGGACCCGATGTCGTGGTAACGGCAAGCGCACCGGCAAAAGCAGCTCCTACGGCCGAAGCACATCCGGCAATTTCATCTTCACACTGAACGGTCTTAACACCCAGTGATTTATGCTTTGCCAGTTCGTGCAGGATATCGGTAGCCGGAGTAATAGGGTATGAACCCAGATAAAGCTGCAAGCCTGCTTTTTCGGCAGCCGCTATCAGCCCGTACGCCGTGGCCTTATTTCCGTTGATATCCATGTAACGTCCCTTTATCTTCTGCTCCTTGCTGGGAACCATATAACTCATGGCAACCGAAGCGTGGGTGTTTTCTCCAAAATGATAACCGTCGTAAAGAACTTTCACGTTAGCTTCTGCTATTTCGGGTTTCTTCGCAAACTTTTCACGCAACAGTTTTTCGCCTACGCTTATGTCACGATGGAAAAGCCAGCACACTAGTCCAAGGGCAAACATATTCTTGGTACGCATGATGGACTTGTTATCCAGCCCGCTGTCTTTCAGACTTTCCTTACACATCGTTGTGATGGCAGCTTCCACTACCTCATTTTTAATGCCAAGTTCCGAGAACGGATTTTCCAGCATGAACTGGGCTTTTTCCAGATCGCGCTTTGTAAAAGAATCAGTATCGATAATAATAACCGACTGAGGTTTGCAAAATTTATACTGTGTCTTCAATGCAGCGGGATTCATCGCTACCAGTACATCGCATTTGTCGCCCGGAGTATATACCTTTCCAGAACCAATGTGTACCTGAAATCCTGATACTCCGGTCAATGTTCCCTGCGGAGCACGAATATCGGCCGGATAATCCGGAAAGGTACTGATATCATTTCCTTCGGCAGCCGAGATATTGGAAAACATATTCCCCGCCAGCTGCATACCGTCGCCTGAATCACCCGAGAAGCGAACAACTACATCATCCAGCTCCTTGACTATCATTTCTTCTGCCATAATATGCTATTTAAAGTTTACAAATTCACTAGTCGCAAAATTGGCGAACTTCCTTTAAAAATCAAAATAAAACTGCATTTATTTCATTTGTAAAGGTATACCTCAAGTTTTTCAAACAATAATAGTAGAATATTCTGAAAAAACAGTAAATTTGCAATCCCTGCCCTTGTAGTTCAACGGATAGAATAGAAGTTTCCTAAACTTTTGATTCGGGTTCGATTCCCGACGAGGGTACTTTCACAAAAAAAGGCCATGTCAAAAGACACAGCCTCTTTCCGAAAAACAAATTAGAGTTTTATTCTGCTTCGTTCAGTGTTGCAATACTTACACGGTTCCAGTCGGGTTCCGAGAACATAGAGCCTACGCCCTGACCTTCTGCCGTAATACGGTTTTCTTTTATCTTGTACTTGTTCATCAAGATCGTTTTTACAGCTTCAGCACGTTGTCTGGCAATGCGTGCATTTACTTCTGCACTACCTTCGGGCGAAGCATATCCCTTAATTACTACAGTGCTGGCAGGATTGTTCTTCATGTAGGTAGCAATACGCTCTACATTAGGCAACTGATCTACACTAACGGTAGTCTTTCCCTGACCAAAGGTTACAACTGATTCCAATGACTTGGAATGAGTGTTCTGAACCACTGTTTCAACCTTTGCAGGAGCATTCATACACTCGTTCAGCTTTCCTTTCAGTTCTTCGTTCTCATTCTGCAATGCTTCAATGTCTGCATTCTTTGCAGCAGATTCTGCACGCAGGTTGTTGATTGCTTCATTCAGTCTATCAACTTCAGTCTGGTTGTAAGGTGTCTGAATTGTCTGATAGTGCTTTCCGTTGCTGCTTGCAAAGTGATAAGTCACACCAGCCAGCAGTTCTACAGCCGACTTATTTACATTCAATACGTGTGCTCTGTTTCCATCCATGCGGTAAACAATGGCAGGACGTACATTGATTGTCCATGCTTTCGATTCTCCCAGATTGAAATTAAAGCTTGCTCCGAAACGGCTTACCATATACGACTGATCGTATCCCATGCTAGAGTTCATGAAATCATGTCCCCATCCCATGCCGGCAATGGCCTCTACTTCGAATACTCTAGGCTGTCCCAGATAAGTTCCGAATAAATTGTTCAGGTTAATCTTACCTAATACACCCAGATTCAACGCATCGAATGCCGTACGGCTAGCGCTTGTATTCACAGCTGTCAATCCTTCGAATGAAACCCCCAAAACTGGAGTTACCTGCTTACCCAACTCTACTCCGGCTACGCCACGCATGTTCTTCCAGAAAGCCGAATGTGTAGTTGGAGTAATACCTCCTCCTTTTACCCCGATGTACCAATTGTCAAAAAACTTGTTACCTACGTATGCATCCTGTGCATTACTTGCTACCGCAACAGCAGCAAATGCCATTGCGAAGAGAAATTTTTTTCTCATACTTTTTTTAATCTTAAAATAGTTAGTTAGTTGTTTTTGTTTCTTACTGTTCATATATAAAACAAATCTACCTGGACTTTGTTCACAGACCAGGTTCACATAAAAAATAAGAACTGTTCCCAACATATAGAAAAATCAAATTTAAAGTATGAAATCGGCCAATAAAGTCCTTACCCTGAGAAGAAAAAAGAGTACTAAAAAACCCCTGCCATCGTTTGATGACAGGGGTTTTTTTTCCAGAAAATATTTTATAGAAGGTATAGATTAAGCCTCTGCACCTTCTGTATCTTTCATTTTATGTCCCATTGTCAGATAAGCAACCGGAGCTGCAACGAACAATGAAGACAGAGTACCGATAACAACACCCAGAATCATTGCGAAGGCAAAGCTGCGGATACTGTCACCACCCAGGATAATGATACTCAACAATACGATCAATGTACTTAATGAAGTATTGATAGTACGAGCCAAGGTTGTATTCAGTGAATCGTTGAACAGTTTTACACGGTCACGCTTCGGATACAAGTGGAAGAACTCACGTACACGGTCGAAGACAACCACCTTATCGTTGATTGAGTAACCAATAGCTGTCAAGATGGCACCGATAAACGTCTGGTCGATTTCCAATGAGAATGGTAAAATACCATAACAGAGAGAATACATACCGATAATCAATACGGTATCGACAACCAGTGCAACTGTAGCACCCACACTATAGGCAATGTTGCGGAAACGGATCAAGATATACAGACCGATTGCGATCAAAGCCAAAACAACTGACCAGATAGCTGAAGTCTTGATATCATCGGCGATACTCGGACCTACTTTCTGTGAACTGATGATTGAACCACCTACACGGTTATCGCGGTCGATAAAGATTTCAAGAGTAGTTCCTTTACCCAGCAGGTTACCTTCCTTCAAGGCATTATACAAGAACTCTTCGATTTCGGCATCGATTGTAGGAGAATCTTCTTCGATACGATAGTTGGTTGTTACACGAACAGTCTTACCATCTGTACCCAATGCGATAGCCTGTACGTTTGCATCGCCTACCTTCGGCTGAAGCAGATCACGCACTGTTTCCGGCTGTACCGGCTGTTCGAACTGTACCACAAAGTTACGTCCACCAGTAAAGTCAATACTCTGTGCCAGACCACGAACGAAGAACGAAATGATACAGATAACGATTACAGCACCCCAGATCATGAAAGAACGTTTGGTAACACCCATAAAGTTATAATGTACATTCTGCATCAGGTTCTTCGAAAAGCTGGTAGTAAAGGTCAAGTTCAACCACTTGTCCTTATTCATATAGTGTTCGTAAACCAGACGAGTCAAGAATACAGCAGTAAAGAACGAGCAGAGGATACCGATAATCAATGTAGTGGCAAAACCACGGATAGGACCTGTACCGAAGTTAAACAAGATAATACCTGTGATGATAGATGTCAAGTTAGAGTCGAAGATAGCAGAGAATGCATTCGAGTAACCTTCAGACAACGCCTGCTTGGTACCCTTACCAGCTCTCAGTTCTTCCTTTGTACGTTCATAAATCAATACGTTCGCATCCACCGCCATACCTAATGACAATACCATACCGGCAATACCAGACATGGTCAATGCAGCCTGGAAGGAAGATAGAATACCCAACGTAAAGAAGAAGTTAACGAACAATGCGCAGTTGGCAATCATACCCGGAATGAATCCATACATCACGCACATGTAAATCATCAGAACAACCAGTGCGACGATAAATGAAACAATACCCTGGTTGATAGATTCCTGACCCAGTGACGGACCTACGATATCTTCCTGAACGATACGTGCCGGTGCCGGCATCTTACCAGATTTCAACACGTTAGCCAAGTCTTTAGTCTGTTCCGGAGTAAAGCTACCAGAAATTTCAGACTGTCCGCCCGTGATTTCACTATTTACACGCGGAGCACTATATACATATCCATCCAATGCAATGGCAATAGACTTACCGATATTCTGTTTTGTCAGAGTAGCCCAACGACGAGCACCTTCTGTATTCATCGACATGCTTACACAAGGCTTGTTGTATTGGTCGTAAGAATCTCTTGCATCAGTTACTACATCACCTTCCAGCGGAGCACGTCCGTTACGTTCTGTAGACTTGATAGCATACAATTCGAAGATACGTCCGCTCTTGTCGAAGTCAGCAGCAGACACACCCCACATCAGTTTCAAATCGCGAGGCATCTGCTTCTGTATTTCCGGCATACGTAAGATACGATTTACTTCAGCAGTATCATTACGATCAGCGTATGCAACTACTGCACCTACCCCATTCTGATTCAACTGAAGAATAGAAAGCAACGGGTGTTCTTTCTTTGCCTGTTCCATATTGGCTGTAGTTGCAGCTGTTTCACCTTTCAATGCAGCAGCCAGACTGTCTTTTGCCGAGATAGCAGGCTGAGCAGCAGCAACCGTATCAGTCTTTACAGAATCAGTAGCTGTAGCATTCAGCAATTCACGGGCACGGCCATCAACAGAAGCCAGTACAGGAACAATTTCCTTAGCTTCGAATGTTTCCCAGAATTCCAGGTTTGCAGAACCTTGCAGCAATTTTCTCACACGTTCCGGTTCCTTGATACCCGGCAGTTCCACCATGATACGTCCCATCTTACCTTCCAGTGTCTGGATATTAGGCTGAGCCACACCAAAGCGGTCGATACGTGTACGCAATACGTTATATGAATTGTCTACCGCAGCCTTTACTTCTTCGCGCAATACAGCTTCTACCTCTGCATCTGTGCTGCGTGTAGTCACTTTATCTTTCAACTGCTGAGTTGCGAATAACTCTGCCAGACTGCCTTCCGGAGCCAGCTTCTTGTATTCACGAACGAAAATTGTAATGAAGTCATCCTGACTGGTAACTTGTTGCTTGGCAGCCTCAGCCACAGCCTTGTTGAATGCCTCATCTGTCTTGTTGTCAGCCAAAGCCTTCACAACATCTGGCACTGAAACTTCCAGAATAACGTTCATACCGCCCTTCAGGTCAAGTCCCAATCCGATTTCCATCTCACGACACTGTTTCAGCGTATAACTGCCCAACCATACCTTTTCATTCTGAACTGAATCAAGGTAGTGAGTTTCCCCTTTCGGATCCTCTGCCGCCTTTTTCATATGATAGCGGGTTACAAAAGAGAACGAAAGATAGAACACACATACAAGGGTCAGCAATATCGCAAAAACCTTTACGAATCCTTTGTTTTGCATGTTACTTTAATTTATATATTTACTTTTTAATTAATATACGTTTATTCAAGGTTGCAAATATAGTTTTTTTTTCATTCACAAAGGGAAAGGTTTCTAAATATTTAAGTTTTAAAGCGTAAAAAACAACTATTTGTCGCATTTATATCGACTGAGAAATCTGGTTTACCGCTGTTTACCAAACGACTAAAAGGAGTATCTTTACAAGAATTCTTTACTTTATAACAAATGCACACAAAAAATCCGGAAATGAATATTCCGGATTTTTGTTATTGTTTTTTCTCTAACAAGCACCATACTGGATAGTGGTCGGAGGCCTTGATGGAACGGTCTACCTGACATTTCAAGATGCGGAAGCCGTCGCTGGCAAAAATATGGTCGATACGAAAATAGAAATGATTCTCGTTGTATGTAAATCCGGGACCGGAAGCAGCCTCCGCATATACATCGTTCAATCCCTGACCTATGACCCTGTGTGCATACGAAATGGGAGAATCGTTAAAGTCACCGCATACCAGCATGTAGCGGGTACGATTTTCAGCAATAGCATGAGCTACAGAATCTACCTGAGGAGCACGTACAGCTATCACTTTAGCCAATTTATGAAACAGGTATTTCCCGCCATTTTTCAGATTCTCTTCTCCCGGAGATTTCAACATATCATTGTACATACTCTTATCGTGGGCATCCAGCTTGTTCGATTCCAGGTGGTTATTGATCAGTACAAGTGTATCACTCCCCACTTTCAACCGGTAAAGTATGCTGGCATTCGATTCCGTCTTATAGTCTATGGTATTTGCTGAAAGAATAGGAAAACGCGAATAGCAGGCCAGTCTGCTTCCTCCTTCTCCTTTCACCCGCACGTGATATGGATAGACATCCAATGCCTGATCCACTTCTTTCTGCTTCACTTTTCCACCTGGCGTAAATTCTTGCAGACAAATAATATCCGCATCACTATTCCGCAAATAATTAAGTACAGGATTACCTTGCTCCTTGTCATAATCTCTCGTAGCAGCAATATCCTGCGTATTGTAAGTCAGCAGTTTGATGACTTCTCCACCGTCCGGTCCCTTTTCAGTACCCAGCGGACAATACGTCCAGATACTACTCCATCCGGCGATAAACACCAGAAGAGGGAAAAAAGCATACTTCCACCTGATGCAAAGCCAAATTAAAAGAAAAAGTAAATTGCCTAAAAACAGGAACGGGAAAAACAAACCAGCACATGCCCACAACGGATGACTGACCGGTGAAATATACGGACTATAGGCACTTATCAGAAAGCCGATGGCAACCAATACGTTCAAGGTGACCAACACCCACCGAATCAAACATCCAATCCTTTTCATAATAATTTCATCTTTTACATTATCAAAAAAACAATTCAGGCAAAAAGGCATCACTACTTCTTGCTTGCATCAAACAGGCTCTTTTTTTCGGCATCTGTCAAACTGCCGTAACCCGATTTGCGAAGTTTATCCAAAATACGGTCTATTTCTTCCGTACGTTCTTTCTTTCTGGCATTGAAGTCATAGTCTTTCTGCTTGTCGCTGTAATGTACCTTCATTTTCGGTTTGCGAGGAGAAGGCTTCCAGCCGCCCGCAAAGAAATCGAGTACACTATTAATCCACTTGGTAGCATCATGCCCTTTTTGCAATCCTGCCGCAAACCACCAGCCAGCCAAAGCCCCGCCCAAGTGTGCAATATGTCCGCCGGCATTTCCTGAAGTCATGAACAGCAAATCCAACAGCAGCATAAAGATAGCAACATGCTTCAGTTTCACTGTACCAATGAACATCAACTGGATAGGATAATTGGGCTCACGTACTCCCACAGCTATCACAATGGCAAGTACAGAGGCCGAAGCTCCCAACAAATAAGAAGAATAGACCGCATCGGCAAAATACGGAAACAGGTTATATGCCACCATATATGCCAGTCCTCCGACAATTCCTCCTAATACATATAGTCCGCGCAGGTGTTTTGCCGAAAAGAATTGCAAGAACAAACGTCCAAACCAATACAGCCACAGCATATTAAACAAGATATGCAATACACCGGCGTGCATAAACATGTAGGTAAACAAGGACCAGGGCTGCCGGAGGAATCGCTCCCACCAGGCAGGAAATTCCAGGTAATTGGCCCATAACCCGACAGGCTGATTAAACAAAGTCAACGCTATGTTTACCAGCGTCACAATCAGAAAGACTCCTATATTGATATACAGCAACTGGGTGACAATATCTCCCCTTCTGAAGCCCTCTTTCAAATTAGTAATAAATCTGCTGTCCGCCGCCATTTTTCTTCCTCCAGTAAATAATCAGTATCAAACCAAAAAGCATACCGCCCAAATGAGCAAAATGAGCAACACCGTCACTTCCGGCCAATCCCAGTACCAATTCCAGCACCGCGTACCCTATAACAAAGTACTTTGCCTTGATAGGCATCGGCAGGGGGAAAATAAACATCTGACTATTGGGAAAGAGCATACCGAAAGCCAGCAAAATGGCATATACAGCTCCCGAAGCTCCAACCGTATTCAGACGATTCAGAAATTCACTCATCGGTATGACACCCATACCAGTATCAACGCCGTCGTAATGTGACCAACTGACCAGATACTCCGTATATTGTACAGCCTCCTGTATCAGTCCGGCACCTATTCCGCACAAGATATAATATAATAAGAAACGTTTTGGACCCCAAACTTGTTCAAGCACCCGGCCAAACATCCACACAGCAAACATGTTAAAAAAGATATGCTGGAAATTGGCATGCATAAACATATACGTAATAAGCTGCGCCGGATTAAAATCGGACGCAAGGAAAAAATGCAATCCCAGCAAATTCTCCACATCGATGCCATAACGTCGTGCTACAATTGTGCCGAAGAAGCACAATACATTAATAATCAACAGATTTTTTGTTACTGTAGGAATGGTATTCATATATATATTATTTTATTCATGTTTTACAATACTGTCGCGAAGAACCAGCAAACTCTCAGGTCCCATATTAAATAACAAATCCACAATACTGAGGTTGGGCAAAAAGTTATTTTTCTGGTCGAACACCTGATAATAAGGTTTAGGCAAGAATTCCGGATCGCACTCCGTATACAATTTCTTGGGATGAAGCCGTTTGCGGAAATCATCCTGCCCTTCTGAAGCCACCATATAATCTTCTGTAGGCACCAAATGCGGATGAAGATCTATCTGCTCACAAATCCAGTTGCATAATTCCAGATTGAAATCGAACAAAAATTCGTATTTCTGCTCAAAAAAGCGATGAAACTCATCGGCATAATAATCGAAGAAAGGGCTCTGTTTGTAAGCAGCTACAAAAGCATTCCAGTGCACATGCCGCCAATTGCCATGGTCGGAGATACGCACGTCTTTCATCAGGCATTTCAAGTCCTCACTCTTTTCCGTCGGAATGGTGAGCGACAGGGCTCCGCCCGACGAAGCAATCACGCAGCGGTTGCGGTAAGTCTGCTTCATATAATGGTCGAACCGTTCTACATATACGGTATCATATGCAAACAACTTTGTATAATATTCTACTGGCGCAAGATACGCCGAACCAAGTATCACTTCTTTCTTCATGCTACTGTATGCGTTGAAAAAAACGTCCCTTATAAGGAGTATACCAGATACGCCATGCCTTACCGATGACATGATCTTCGGGCACAAAACCAAACAACCGTGAATCGCACAGATTAACAGGGTCATTCGATGCCATCCAATAATAATCCTTGCTGAACGTAAACGAACTGACAGGCTTTCCTTCTACCCATAAGGTATCGCCCCGCACGCCAGCCTGCTTCCCTTCGTGCGAAACAATGGTATTGCACAGCAAAACAACATTCCACGGATAAACCTTCACCGATTCCCCTTTACGAGGAACGACATAAGGATGCACCTCCTGAGAAAGCTTGCTGTTCAGTGAAACAAAATCGATCCGCTGACCGGCTTTCTGAGACACCAGATAAAACTCATAATGACTGAAACTGCGGATATAGCCCCCGTCTTCCGTATATCCTATCAGTGGATTTTCCTTCAGGCCTACTGCATCCAGAATCACACGCATCAAGTCTTCTTTCGATGCTGGATATACATACAAAGCTTTACTGTCGGGGCTCAGCACTTCATCGCCGCTGTCTATCATTTCCCGGTTCAGTATGAGTGTATCGCCCGGCGTGCCGATACAGCGGCTGATAAAGACCCTCCGCCATTCAAGCCGTTTATTCCGCTGCGTAGCCCCCGGATCGTTGAAGAGTACAATGTCACCCTTCTCTACTTCACAGCTCCCGATACGGTGATAACCCAGAAATGACGGAAAAGGCATACGCAAACCATAACTCCACTTGTTCACCAGCACTCCTTCGCCCTGATAAAGCGTATTTTCCATTCCCGACGAAGGAATAAAGCAAGAAGTAACAAGAAAAGTCTTAACCAGCCACACGGCAACAACGACAAGCGCCGCCAGCTTCAGTCCTATTTTCCAGTTGTTATCCACCAATAATCTGAAGTCGTATAACTCATTACTTTATAGAATCGACAAACTTAAACAAGCGATTCCAGCGAATCTTACCATCGAACCATCCTCTGTCTTGATCGAGCGACAGCCAGATAAAGATGGGTTTACCTACGATATGGTCTTCGGGAACAAATCCCCAAAAACGTGAATCGGCAGAATTATGGCGGTTATCGCCCATCATCCAGTAATAATCCATCTTGAAGGTATACTTCGTCGTTTCCTGCCCGTTGATATAGATTTTACCATCCTTCACTTCCAGCGAGTTTCCTTCATAGTTCTTGATAGGACGCTCGTACATAGGCAGGTTATCTAGTGTCAAGTCAATTGTTGCGCCTTTCTTTGGAATCCAGATCGGTCCATAATTATCAACTGTCCAACCCGTCAGCTTGTTTACCGGATACAATCCTCCCGCATCGTCATCGGGTGTATTTTCGATAGATACCACCAAATCCTTCCGAGCCAGCAAAGCAGCTTTAGCTTTCTCCGTCAACGGCATGTTATACACCGATTCTTCAGTATAATACATCGACAAGTCCTCCTGACTGATACCCAGTTCGTGACACAAATCATCGGGGAGCATTCCCTTGGTCTTCACGAAATAACGGTACTGTACATTATCAGGTTCCTTGTTGGCTTTTCCATCCAGATAGATAATACGGTTCTTTATCTGCAACGTTTGTCCAGGCAATCCGACACAGCGCTTTACATAATTCTCACGACGGTCGACCGGACGTGTAATAATCTTACCGTAGGTCTGCGGGTTCTCATCGATATACTTGCGTCCCGCCTGATAATAGAAATCGTACACCTGACGCTGCTGCTCCAGTGTCAGACGCGACATATCTACCGGCTGCGAAAGCTGCTGTCCAGCCTGATAACTCAAACGATACAAGTCTTCGGCAGGAACGGCTGTCGCTACGCTGTCGCCGGTAGGGAAATTGAACACCACAATGTCATTCAGTTCCACCTTACCCAGACCACCTACACGCTTATAGTCCCAATGTATCCAGTCGAGGTACGACTTGCAGTTGAATATCGGAAGCGTATGCTGCGTGAGCGGCATGTGAAGCGGAGTCTGCGGAATACGTGCTCCGTAACTCATCTTACTAACAAACAAGTAGTCGCCTACCAGTAACGATTTTTCGAGTGAAGACGACGGTATAACGTAGTTCTGGAAGAAATAAAGATTGACAAAATACACGGCTACCAGTGCAAAGACAATTGCATCCACCCAGCTCATGACAGTCAAGACGGTCTTATTTTTCGATTTCTTCCACCAAGTCCATGGAATTTTCTTTGAAATATAAGCATCGAAGATAAAAGGAACCACAATCAGTCCCAGCCAGCTCTGCAACCAGATCAGAAAAATCAGGTACAGCACCAGTACGATGCCAAACTTTATCCACTGCTTACGTGAGGCCTGTATCATAACTTAAAACTGAAATAAATCGTTCATACCTAAAAATCCTTCGTGGTTTGCCGTATATTCGGCAGCCAGCACTGCACCCAACGCAAATCCCTTACGGTTCTTTGCATCGTGAGTGATGATAATCGAATCGGCTTCCGACTCATAACGAATGGTATGAATACCCGGAACCTCTCCCTCACGAATAGCGCTGATAGGCAGTTCGTCGGCAGCACATTCGGTTGTTCCGCTTACTGTACCATCCGGAGCCGTGAGTGTACCCATTACCCACTTGTTCTTTCTGTCTAAGTTCTCCAGAATACCTTCGGCCAATGTTATAGCTGTTCCACTCGGAGCATCCAGTTTGTGAATATGGTGCGTTTCTACCATCGACACATCGTAATTGGGGAAGTTATTCATAATCTTTGCCAGGTATTTGTTGACCGCCGAGAAAATGGCCACACCCAGACTGAAATTAGACGACCAGAAAAGGGTCTTTCCTTCTTCTGTACACAAACGGCGCATTTCCTCACCATGCTCATTCATCCAGCCGGTACTGCCCGATACCACTTTCACACCATTCTTGAAAGCTTCCAGACAGTTTCCATAAGCTACCGAAGGAGCTGTAAATTCAATTGCTACATCAGCCGAACGAAAAGCTTCTGAAGCAAAATCCTGACGGTTGTTTATATCAATAATACTTACAATCTCGTGTCCGCGGGCAACTGCAATCTTTTCGATTTCCTTACCCATCTTACCATATCCTATTAATGCTATCTTCATAAATCTCAAATTATTTTAGGCACAAAGATAACGTTTTTCGTTATTAATCATTACATTTAGCGAACATTTACACCTCATTAACATGGAAGAACTCTTGCACTATGTGTGGAAACACAAGCTTTTCGCACTGAAACCTTTGCAGACTACCGACGGACAACCGATTGAAATCATTGACCCGGGACTGGCAAACATGCACGCCGGACCGGATTTTTTCAATGCCAAAATCAAGATAAACGATGTAACCTGGGTGGGAAACATTGAAATACACCAGCAGGCTTCCGACTGGTTTCGCCACAATCATCATCTTGATCCGGCATACGACTCGGTTATCCTGCACGTAGCTTCGGACATTGACGCTACTCCCACGCGAAGTAATGGAGAGGTGATTCCACAAATGGAACTGCACTACCCGGCTTATTTGCTGAAAAATTATGAAGAGCTGATCCGTGCCGACCGCTATCCGGCCTGTTTCCGCATTATCCCCCAACTTCCGTCCTTCCTGTTGCATAGCTGGCTGTCCACTCTTCAGGTGGAACGTTTCGAGCACAAAACGCAACACATAGAAAAGCTCTTGCAAGAATACAACCGCAACTGGGAAAATGTGTTTTTCATTACGCTGGCACGCAATTTCGGATTTGGAGTAAACAGCGATGCCTTCGAAGTATGGGCAAAGAATATTCCGCTGGCAGCGGTCAACAAACACCGCGATAATCTGTTTCAGATAGAGGCTTTTTTCTTCGGGCAAGCAGGACTTTTGCAAGAGTTACCGGTTGATGCGTATACGGAAAACATGATCAAGGAATACAATTATCTGAAGCAGAAATTCGGTCTGCAACCTTCTTCCGACTGCCGCTGGCGCCTGCTTCGCCTGCGTCCGGGCAACTTTCCGCATATCCGTATTGCGCAGCTTGCCTGCCTGTACCACCGTTCGCAAGGTTTGTTCTCGCAACTGATGGAAACGGAATCTCTGAAAGAGCTGCGCAACCTCCTGAAAGGGGGAACTTCGGAATACTGGCTGACACACTATACGTTTGGTACTCCCTCTCCTTCACATCCCAAAACCATCAGCCAAAATTCAACCGATTTGCTTATCATTAATACGGTAGTACCATTTCTCTATGCCTATGGCAAACACAAGTCGAACGATGCTTTGTGCCTGCGTGCCACCCAACTACTGGAGGAGCTGAAGCCGGAAAGCAATTACATCATCCGCATGTGGAAAGAATGTGGACTGGAGGCCTTACATGCAGGCGACAGTCAGGCACTTATCCAGCTCAAGAAGAATTACTGTGACCTGAAAAAATGCCTGTACTGCCGCATCGGGTATGAGTATTTCAAGAAAAAAGAAGAGTAATTAATTTGTATTTCTTTTAGACAAAGGTATGTAGACCATCAATTCCCAGCCAGACAAACGGTTGTTTACAAAAGGGAATAAATCGAATTTCCGGGTTATTCCCCGCTTATATTGTATGGCAATTTCCATACAACCAAAGTCATAACCCAAACGTGCAAACACAGGTACATTCACAAAATTTTTATCATAAAAATAATAAGCAGATTCTACTCCTACAGACAAATTCAAGCCTTTATACAAATAATATCCCACACTTCCGGAGAGAGAGACCGACAACAAATTGCAAACTCCTGCATTTCCCGCATAAGTTATGTGCTCGTCCGGAGAGAGATAGCTTAATCCATACTTATAACGATGATATCCGGCTGTTATTGCAAGATCGAAAAACCATCGGGAATCAATCGGCTTCAACCGCCAACGATAACCGAAACCTAAAGAGAATCTGGAATCAAAATAAGTCTTTCCGGTATCAAAAGGAGGTAACCCGGCTGAGGGAGGAACCATATCATAACTTACCATATCCTTTCCTCCATAAATTGTCAGGCCTGAGGACAGACCTGTCTGCCCGTAAGTAACCAGCCACCCACTAAGCAATAATAAAAGAATAGTCAAACGCTTTATCATACAATCAATTCTTGTGTTTAATCAATTACTTCTAACTTATTCTTCCACACTATCCATCCATTCCGTTTGTATCATCCGGCAACCACCTACCAGTCCTAGTCCATTTGTTACATTGGTATAGGTAGGGCGTACAGGAGCCAATTCCGATTCTCCCAATTTATTGTTTACCTGTTCATTCATCGACTTCAGATAATGATAGAACTCTTCCGACAAACTATACAGACAAACTTTATATTGTTTCCTGTTTGTATAAACTTCATCCTGAATAGAGGTTTCATAATCGGATATATAAGTCTTGTTCAGCCGAAGTGTGTAGTTCTTCCCTTGAATCTTCTCATCGCTCCAAATGTACAACTGCTCATAATACGTATAGTCGCCTATAAGAATTTCATCCAAACCGGCTGAAACCTTCAGGAGCGGTTCATCGTCCCAATCCATATACGCCGTATATTCTTTGTCATAATACACCCGTGAATCTCCATTCCTCCAATACTTTGCTCTTTCTTTCACCGTTACGGCATAATAGTTTACTGTACTTGCCTCATCGGTAAAGTTTATCTGAAACTGAAGCGTACCAGGATCGGACGGCTTTCGTTCCATATGAACAGAATTCAACGGAAACGGAGCGGGAATTGTCGTAACAGATGAAACTGTTTCCAAGCCTTCAGCAGAAGCTGTAAGTCGGATACGATCGCCTTCCTCGTATGTCTGCACCGTATAATAACTTTTGGCGGGAACACCCGGTAAAGCTTTGTCCGTCCACAACAGGCCGACAGGTGTACCGTTTACTTCCAGCCGGACATCCATCCCTGTCAAACCGGAAACGATTTCCCCCTTGCCTGTGACTGGAAGACTTCGTGAAAGACGTACTACGGTTGTATCTCCACTCCCGGGATAACTGTATACAACTAACTTAGGGATTCCTTCCGCCTCATCCAGATCGAAATGATATACGCAAGATGTAAACAGTAAGGATACCCCAAGTATGATCATGAAAGAAATATATTTTACCATCATCCTTATTAGAATTTTAAAGTATAACTGAAAGAAGGAATCACAGGAAACAGTCCTATCGCCTTGCCTCTGAAACTACCATCGGCCTGCCGTTCTACTTGAGTATAGAAAGCATTCATCCGGCAATAGGCATTGTAAATACTGATATTCCAGATACGTTCGAAACCTCGTTTGGTAGTCCGCCGGAAATTGATGCCTACATCCAGCCGATGATAGGCTGGCAGGGTAATATTGTTCGGCTTTTCGTAGACCCAGCTTCCTGCCGCATCAGACGGCTGGACGGTTCCAGGCAGAGAAGGATTTTCTACATACTGCATAGGCACAGTAGCCCGATCGCCACTACGGAAAGTCCATGCTGCATACGCATCGATACGATTATTAAACTTATGACGGAACATCAGGTTCAGCTTATGACGGTTGTCAAACTTGCTGGCATACCAGTCGGGGTAAAAATCTTCGAATTTCTGCTTACTCCACGACAGCGTATAACTGGCCTGAAAGACATTCTTTGCGTGACGATACGCCAGTGAGGCTTCCAAGCCATACGATTTTCCTTTGCCTACCCTCACCCATTTCTCCCAGTTATCGGCAGGAAGTGTCAAGCTACCACCGGTATCATATTCCAACATCCGGTCGGTGGTACGGAAATAGCCTTCTATGTCAATGCTCAAGTTCCATGGAAGCTTCATATAAATGCCTCCCGCCACCTGACGTGAACGCATCGGACGTATGCGACTGGTAGAAGGAACCCAGCAGTCGGTAGGAAGATTCAAGTAAGAGTTCGAAAGCTGATGGGCAAACTGACTCATTTCGGTATAAGAAGCCTTCAAGGTAGTCCAATCGAAAAGCCGGTAACCGACCGACAATCTCGGTTCCAAGGAATGATAAGTCGCTCCCGTAACCCGATACAAGACAGTATGCAGCCCCGCATTTACCCGCAGCTTCTCGGTCAGCTGCATATCATCTTCCACATAAAAAGAGATTTCACTCCCCCGATAACGACCTTCACCCGCCGACGACAAGGTATCGGCAATCCCTGCCGTTTCCCTTATATCCTGCGAAGCGATACGCTGCGGATGATACAAATGAAACAAATAGTTGCTACCCAGACGAATATGATGACTCGCAGCCGGACGATAACTGAACTCCATCCGGTAACCCACATCATCAATCGTCGAATAATTGCTTCTTTGCATCCGTTCCATCGACACCCTCTTGTCTTGTTCATAATAGCTTTCGTCCGACAGGAAACTATACTTTGCCAGATTACGGGCATACACCAGCGATACATTGCCCGACAGTTTAGGCGTAAGCTGACCGTTCCAGTTCAGTCCGACCGACAAGTTGCCCCAACGGATATGGAATGTATTCTCATCCCGTTCCTCGTACTTCTGGAACATATATCCTTCCGGAAACTGTTGCAGCACTCTCGACTTGAACAGATCGCGGGCTGAATATACGCTGAGCGACAACTTGTTCCGATCGGAAAACCGATGCGTAATTTTAGCATTGATATCGTGGAAAGCATAACGGGTCTTAATATTTTTATCCGAAAAATTTCGATTCGCTATCCACAAGGCAGGTGTGGTCAGCAGATCCATCCAGCTCCTTCGCATACCAAAACTAAACGAAGTCTTATCTTTGATGACAGGTCCTTCAAACTGGAACCTGCCATCCAGCAGTCCGATGGAAAAAGTGCCATGATATTCTTTCATGTCCCCCTCCTTGGTTCGAACATCGATGACCGACGCCGTTCTTCCTCCATAGCGCGCCGGAAAACCACTCTTATAGAAGTCTACATTCTTCACCACGTCCGTATTGAATGCCGAAAACAATCCACCCAGATGATTGACCTGATACAACGGAGTACCGTCCAGCAAAAACATATTCTCATCATTCCGCCCGCCATGTACATACAGCCCGGAAAGCAATTCCGTGCCGGAAGAAACACCCGGCAAATTCTGAATGGATTTGACAAGATCCGGAGAACTCAACAGAGAGAATTCCGTATTCAGCAATTCGGGAGTAAAAGAAACCTTTCCGGTCTGAGTGGTAAAAAGCGGATCATTCAGATTAGCTGTAACTTCCACACCTGCCAGTGCAGTTGTGCTTTCCTTCAGATAAATAGTTCCAAAATAGTCAGACTGCAAATCGAGTTCCTTTACCACCTCTTCATAGCCGATATAAGAAACACGAAGCACATGCTTCCCCTCGGGTAAAGTAATACTGAAAAAGCCATGCTCATCGGTCAGTGTTCCGATACGCGTAGTCTTGTCATACACCGTCACATTAATCAGTGATTCACCATTATCCTGACAGACATAACCCGAAAAAGTATACTTGTTCTGCCTGAACAGCAGCACATATTCATCCTTGATTTCCCACTTGATACCAGTCCCGCCAAAAACAATATTCAGATTCTCCGCCAGTGTCTTGTCGGGCAACGGTCTGCCCGCAGGTGTCACATCAGCCAAAGCAGAATCGTATACAAAACTTACATGATATACCTCCTGCATGGTATCTATCGCTCTTTTCATCTCTGTGGATTCGGACGAAGCATTCGCCGCCACATGCAGACACAGCAGAACAGCACAGAAAAATGTTCTCATCACTTTTTCTTTTCAATTTTTACTTTCAGCACCTTTTCTATTATCTCGATTATTTCATCCAAGCTTCGGGAATTGAAATTGGCAGTCAACCGTTTATCCGTATTGTCAGCTGTCAGACGGACATTGTAATATCTGGAAAGCTCATCGAGCACCTTTTGCAAAGGCGTATTGCTGAACACAAAGCTACCTTTACGTGTCTGTACTCCCTGCGTAAGTACTTGAGGTTTCCGTTGTCCTTTGACAACCTGCGCCCTCATTCCACGTGTCAGAATCACTGCATTCGGTTGTCCTACAGCCGTATACTGTACTTTTCCCTCCTCAACGTGTACAAATGCCGTATCATTCCGGCTTTCATCCAGCAGGAAACGAGTTCCTAAAACCCTTACTTCCGACAATCTGCCACTTGCCGTAAACGGTCGGGCAGCATGATGACGAACCCTAAACGAAGCCTTTCCCCGTAGACGGACATCCCGACGGACAGACAAATATTCACGAGAACAATAGCGGATGGAAGAATGAGGATAGAGCATTACGGCAGAACTATCCGGCAACAGGCAATCGACCGGATGCTCGTATGCCGTAATCTCCGTCCATTTCGCATCAGTAAACAGGTATATCTTTATGACAAACACCAAAAGTACGGCAGCCGCTATCCCCGCAAAAGCCATCACATACGAACGAGAGCCTGACTTGCTTTCGAGTATAGCATGTTTGTGCTTAAAAGTCTGCAATGCCTTCTGTGTATCAAGTTTATTTACACGGTAATGCTTCAGCACGAACCGGAGACATTTTTCTTCTAAATCTTTCATACTTCTTCGATTTTAAGTTTCATAGACAAGACTGTACAAATGCTGAAATTCACTATTGCCAACAGGCTAATTTTAGCCGAAAAAGAAAGTATATACTTTATATGCTCCCTCACGTATCAGTCGAAGTGCTTTCTGTATATGGTTATCAACCGTATGAACGGAGATATGAAACTTGTCGGCTATGTCTTTATACTTCATGCCATCCCGTTTGTTCAGCAGAAACACTTCCCTGCAACGGTCGGGCAATGAATCGATGGCAGTCCAGATACGTGCCTCCATAACCGTACGCTCTTCCACCTCTTCTTCGGGTAATCTGTCTTCCAGATCGAACGGGGAAAGAGTCGTATCGAACATGCTGTTTTGTTTCAGCCAGTCAAGGCTGCGGTTTCTGACCATCGTATAGAGGTACGACCTGACATTAGCTATCTCCCCGCCTTCCTGTTCCGTTTTTTCCCACAGAACAGAAAAGCACTCTTGTACCACATCTTCCGCTGCATCTATATCGTGAACATAGTGTATGGCATACAAGCATAAAGGTCGGTAATGGTATCTGAACAACGTATCAAAGTCCATATTACTTACTTTTATTTCTGATATTATGAAATTCGGTTTTCTGTAATGACTCACAAACGCAGGCAAGTCACTACGATACATTTGCCAAAAGAAGTTAATTTATCAGGAATACCTCGGATAACAAGAAAGAAAGATGAGGAAGCAGAAAAGTTTCAGGCAGTGCAGGAAAAGTCCTCTGCGCACGTTCAAAAACGAGCCGGCACATTCCTCCCGTTCTTTGTACAAAAACTTTTTTGTTTTGTACAAAAAATAAAAAAAGACGAGGACGTTTTCATCACTTCCTGCCGACGCTTCCTTCAAATCAGCGCAGTGCCTCTGCTACCGCCCTGAGATAAGCATCCAGACGATTGCTTTTCAGAATCGCTTTACGAGGTTTCTTCTCCATGTCGGGGAGCAGATATTCCCACATGGTTTTCAGTTTGGCGAGCAATTGTGCCTCTCCTCCCTCAATCGTCCGGCTGTAATGTTCGTACATCAACCGGTGCATTTCGGCTACCTGTCGATACAACGTAGCCTTATCCGGAGCTTTTCCTTCGCGAATGGAACGGGCAAGCGACGGGTCGGCAAGCAGGCCTCTGCCCAGCATAACGCCTTTCAATCGCGGATAGGCTTCCATCAGCTCCTGAACAGCCTCCAGTGTACACAAATCGCCATTGTAGACTAACGGCAGTTCGCAGGCTTCGTAAAATGCCTTGAACGCCGTATGATTCACTTCTCCCTTGTACTGCTGTTTCCCGATACGCGGATGAAGAGTTACCTGAACCACACACGAGCGGTTCAACAGCGGAAATACCTGCCTCCATTCATCGGCATCCTGCCAGCCAAGCCGCATCTTGACGGAGAAACGGATTTCCGGCAACTGCCGCATTTCCTCCAGTAATGCGGAGACTTTTTCGGGGTAAGGCAATATGCCCGATCCCTTTCCACGATTGGCTATCAGCGGAAAGGGACATCCCATATTGACATCTATTTCCCGATAACCTTGCGAGGTGAGGAAACCGGCAAGCCGGTTCAGTTCTTCCGGCTCCGAAGCAACCAGTTGAGGTATCAGGTGACTTACGGTGTTTTGTCCGGGCATCACTTCCCGTTTGTCTTTGTTACGGACTTCTCCCTTTTCCAGACGAATAAAAGGAGTATAGTAAGCATCTACGCCCCCGAACGTCTGTTCGTGCGCATTACGCCAGGCAGCCTCCGTAAATCCTTGCAACGGTGCCGCATATATTGCCGGTATATTCTGTTCCATACAGCCGCAAATATACGGATTATTCGTTACCTTTGTAAAATACATTAAAAAATCATCCTCATGGATAAATATATTTATGAACTGAAAATGAAGGTGCGCGACTATGAATGCGACCTGCAAGGTATCGTAAACAATGCGAATTACCAGCATTACATCGAACATACCCGACACGAGTTTCTTACTTCGACAGGCATCAGTTTTGCTCGGTTGCACGAGGAAGGGATAGATCCGGTCGTAGCACGCCTGACAATGGCGTTTAAAACGCCTCTGAAAAGTGGTGACGAGTTTGTTTCGAAGTTGTATCTGAAGAAAGAAGGAATAAAATATGTCTTCTATCAGGATATATTCCGATTGCCCGACATGAAGATTGTCATTAAATCGACAGTGGAAACGGTGTGTGTCATCAACGGGCGACTGGGCAGCAGCGAACTTTTTGATACGACTTTTGCTCCTTATCTAGCCGAATGAAAGAACGTGAATTACTCTGCCGTCTGGCACTGACTCAGCTTCCGGGAATAGGAATCGTAGGAGCTCATAACTTGTTACAGGCTGTAAACGGACAGGCCGCCTTGCTCTTCGACCATGCCCAAGAGCTGGAAGATATTGTTCCGGGGATTTCTCCCAAGATAGTCCATGCCTTCGATGCACCGGAAGTACTGCGCCGTTGCGAAGCAGAACTCTTGTTCGCAGAGAAGAACCATATAGCCTGCCTTACCAGCGACGACGAGGCTTATCCTTCCCGCCTTCGTGAATGTGAGGATGCTCCATTGGTTCTGTTCTATCGGGGAACCAGTGATTTGAACCAGCGGCATATCATCAGCATGGTGGGGACCCGCAATGCGACCGATTACGGCAAGGATATATGCATGCGGTTTATCGGTGAGCTGAAAGAATTATTACCCGACGTATTAATTGTAAGCGGACTGGCCTATGGTATCGATATCCATGCTCATCGGGCTGCCCTGCAGTATCAGATGGAAACAATAGGCGTTCTGGCTCATGGGTTGGACAGAATTTATCCGTCGGTACACCGACGTACGGCTGCCGAGATGACACAATGTGGAGGGTTGCTGACCGAATTTATGAGCGGAACCAATCCCGACCGGCAGAATTTCGTCAAACGAAACCGTATCGTAGCGGGTATCAGTGATGCAACGATTGTGGTTGAATCGGCAAACAAAGGAGGCTCGCTGATTACGGCAGAAATCGCAGAAAGTTATCATCGTGACTGTTTTGCTTTCCCGGGCCGCATTCATGATACATATTCGGCGGGATGCAACGAACTGATACGCTCCAATCGTGCCATACTGCTTCAAAGTGCAGAGGAACTGGTAAAGGCTATGAATTGGGACAGCGAAGTACAAGCTCCTGTTGCCATACAACGTCAGTTATTCCCTGAGCTGGACGAAAACGAAGAGAAAATAGTGGCTTTGCTCCAAAAGCACCCTGACGGAATTCAAATTAATTCGCTCGTCGTAGAAAGCAATATTGCCATCAATCGTATGACAAGCATCCTGTTCGAACTGGAAATGAAAGGCATTATCCGTACACTTGCCGGAGGAGTATACAAGCTGATATAATATCCGACTTACAATCTTCGGGATAAGGTTGACCAAAGGGCAAAAAAATGGGAGAACGCTTTCTCCCAACCTTGTTAACCTTAAATCTAATACTATGAAAAAAATCACAATGCAAATGTACCAATTTGCAACATATCACGCAAGAGTAAGAAACATTATTACAAAATGTTTAAAACTATTTTACATTTAAAGGCGTTTGCGCACACATTCTAACAGTTTGTTTATTATAAAAAAGAAAAAATCCCTGCCGAATTTTACTTCGACAGGGATTTTTTATCAAATAAAAGCTTTACAGCAAAGCATTAATCTTTCAGTTTAGCCTTGATAAAGTCGCGGTTCAAACGAGCAATATTGCTGATAGAAACGCACTTCGGACATTCAGCTTCACAAGCACGTGTGTTAGTACAGTTACCGAAGCCCAGTTCATCCATCTTAGACAACATAGCTTTTGCACGGCGCAAAGCTTCTGGTTTACCTTGAGGCAACAAGTTCAACTGGCTAACTTTAGCTGAAACGAACAGCATAGCTGAACCATTCTTACAAGCTGCTACACAAGCACCACAACCGATACAAGTTGCAGCATCCATAGCTTCATCAGCAATCGGTTTCGGGATCAGGATAGCGTTTGCATCCTGAGGAGCACCAGTACGTACGCTGATGAAACCACCTGCCTGCATAATCTTATCGTAAGCAGAACGGTCTACCATCAAGTCCTTGATAACCGGGAAACCGGCAGAACGCCACGGTTCAACAGTAATTACATCGCCATCTTTGAAACGACGCATGTAGATCTGGCAAGTTGTAGCACCTTTTGCAGGTCCATGAGGATGTCCGTTGATATACAAAGAACACATACCGCAGATACCTTCACGACAGTCATGGTCGAATACGATCGGTTCTTTGCCTTCTTCAATCAACTGTTCGTTCAAGATATCCAACATTTCCAGGAATGAAGTATCGCCCGGGATATCTTTCATCTGGAATGTATCGAAATGACCTTTTTCTTTAGGTCCGTTCTGACGCCAAACTTTCAGCGTAAATGATATATTTTTATCCATTTTACTTAGATTCTTTAATTGTTTAACTTCACCGATTAGCTCTTATAGTTACGAGTCTGAACTTTAATTGCTTCGTATACCAGCGGTTCTTTGTACAATACCGGAGCCTTGTCATCGCTTCCCTGATATTCCCAGCAAGCAACATAGAAGTAGTTTTCATCATCACGTTTAGCTTCACCTTCTTCAGTCTGATATTCTTCACGGAAGTGACCACCGCAAGATTCGTTACGGTTCAATGCATCGTATGCAATCAGTTCACCCATTGTGATGAAGTCGTTCAAACGGATAGCTTTATCCAATTCAATGTTCATGCCTTCCTTAGAACCCGGGATAAACAATTCGGTTTCGAATTCCTTACGGATTTCTTTCAGTTTAGCCAGACCTGTCTTCAAGCCTTCTGCTGTACGTCCCATTCCGACATATTCCCACATTACGCGGCCCAATTCCTTGTGGATAGAGTCTACAGACTTCTTACCCTTGATGTTCATCAGGTGATCGATCTTAGCCTGAACAGCTTTTTCTGCTTCAGCAAATTCCGGCAGATCGGTAGAGAAGCGAGGAACAGTAATCTGGTCAGCCAAGTAGTTCTGGATAGTGTAAGGCAATACGAAGTAACCGTCAGCCAATCCCTGCATCAACGCAGAAGCACCCAGACGGTTAGCACCGTGGTCAGAGAAGTTACATTCACCGATAGCAAACAGCCCCTTGATAGTAGTCTGAAGTTCGTAGTCAACCCAGATACCACCCATTGTATAGTGGATAGCCGGATAGATCATCATCGGATTATAATATTTAACACCATTGATTTCTTTTCCTACTTCACCCGGATTTACGTCGGTGATTTCTTCGTACATATCGAACAAGTTACCATAGCGCTGACGAACAACATCCAGGCCCAGACGTTCGATACATTCAGAGAAGTCGAGGTATACAGCCAAACCAGTATTGTTTACACCGTAACCGTGGTCGCAACGTTCCTTAGCAGCACGTGAAGCAACGTCACGCGGAACCAAGTTACCAAATGCCGGATAACGACGTTCCAAGTAGTAGTCACGATCTTCTTCCGGAATATCTGTCGGTTTCATCTTACCAGCCTGCAAAGCTTTTGCATCTTCCAGTTTCTTCGGAACCCAGATACGACCATCGTTACGCAAAGATTCAGACATCAAAGTCAGTTTAGACTGCTTGTCACCGTGTACCGGAATACAAGTCGGGTGAATCTGTACATAAGCCGGATTAGCGAAGAAGGCACCTTTACGGTAGCAAGACATTGCAGCTGTACAGTTACAAGCCATTGCGTTAGTAGACAAGAAGTAAGTGTTACCGTAACCACCAGTAGCAATAACTACTGCATGAGCAGCAAAGCGTTCCAGCTTACCAGTTACCAGGTTCTTGGCAATGATACCACGTGCACGTCCATCTACAATTACGATATCTTCCATTTCGTAACGAGTGTACAGTTTTACTGTACCTGCACCTACCTGACGGCTCAATGCAGAGTATGCACCCAGCAGCAACTGCTGACCAGTCTGACCTTTAGCATAGAATGTACGAGAAACCTGAGCACCACCGAAAGAACGGTTAGCCAATGTACCTCCGTATTCACGAGCAAAAGGAACACCCTGAGCAACACACTGGTCGATAATGTTATTTGAAACTTCAGCCAGACGATAAACGTTTGCTTCACGAGCACGGTAGTCACCACCCTTTACAGTATCATAGAACAGACGATAAACAGAGTCACCGTCATTCTGGTAATTTTTAGCAGCATTGATACCACCCTGTGCAGCAATAGAGTGTGCACGACGTGGAGAGTCCTGAATACAGAAATTGAATACGCGGAATCCCATTTCACCAAGAGAAGCAGCAGCAGATGCTCCCGCCAAACCTGTACCTACCACAATGATGTCCAGACGACGTTTGTTAGCCGGGTTTACCAATTTCTGGTGAGCCTTATAATTAGTCCATTTCTCAGCTATTGGGCCTTCAGGAATTTTAGAATCAAGTATCTTAGTCATAATGTTTTTTCAGTTTAAATCAGTTACACTTAAATTAGCAAGCACCACACCCCATCATGTTCTTCAGGAAGAATACAATAGCTACCAGCATAAAGCCCAGAACGATGATAGTAGAATAGATGTTAGAGATGCATTTCCAGCGGTTAATCCAAATCGTATTGTTCCAGCCCAGAGTCTGCATTGCACTCCAGAAACCGTGAGTCAAGTGGAACCACAAAGCAATCAGCCAAATGATATACAACACGAAGAACAACGGATTAGAGAAAGTCTGCATGATATAGCCATAACCGTCGGCTGCATGAAGACCACCCATCATTGGGTTACCGATGATTTCAGCGAACTGCATTTTGTACCAGAAGTTCATAAAGTGAAGAGCCAGACCCAGGATAACGATGATACCCAGTACCAACATGTTCTGAGAAGCCCATTCCACATTTTTCGGGCGAGCATTTACAGCATAGCGTTCACTACCGCGAGCTGCACGGTTCTGCATTGTCAACCAGAAAGCGTAGATAATGTGAATTACAAACAAGGCAGCCAATCCCACAGTTGCAACCAGTGCATACCAGTTAGCACCCAGGAATTCACAAACCATGTTGTAAGCTTCGCCCGAGAACAAAGCAACACAGTTCATCGCCATGTGAAATGTCAGAAACAGGACAAGGGCGATACCAGTTACACTCATCACCACTTTCCTTCCAATAGATGAATTACTTAACCACATAAATGATTGAATTTAAATTATTTAATTGTTAGAACTAAAATTTCTTACCACATACACTAAAATACGATACAAAATTAGAAGTTTTCCCTAGATAATACAAGGATTACGGAAATAATTCTTTAATATATTCATCGTAAACAGTGCTAAGAAGGAATTTTTCTTATTCTTTTGCGGACATACGACCCACATGAAAGGACAGAATATGAAAATAAAGAATGCCCTTTCAAAGCAGAAACTTGCGTTCCATAAAGGTAACTTCTTACTTTCACACACAAACGTCTGACAAATAAAAACGATCAAAGCCGCTTCAGCATCATCTTAGATTGCTGAAACGGCTTTGCCATGTTATCTGTTGACCATAAAGGTATCAGCTTATTTCCGTTCAGGGAAATTCATACCCGGCTTTTCTAATAATTCCACAGCCTTAAGTACACTATTGTTCATGCAGTTCATTACTTGGAAATATTCACTCATATCCCACAAATCACGGGCTATCAATGCCTTCATCTGAGCCTTTATCAACGGAAGAGCTGTCTGATACTGCTTCTCATCATATTTTGCTCCAAGCTGCTCACCAAGAGTTCTTAATTCTTCCAGCATGGCAGGAGTTACATCAAAATCTTTATTGAAATGACGGAAATCTTTGTATTCTTTCAACCATTCCTCGCGATGCGTATCTACCAGTTTCAAATTCATCTGTATAATAGCTCCTTTATCGCGTAAAGCCAGACAATAATCTGTATACATCGTAGTATCTACTGGGACGAAATAGTCGGGCATAATGCCTCCGCCTCCATAAACGGTACGTCCTAGCTTTAAGGTTTTATACTTCAGGGAATCAGGGAAGTGGATACTGTCAGCACTCAACATTTCACCTCGATTGTAACGATCTATCAGATCCTTATTATACTGTTCTATGCTTTCGTATGGCTTCTGAATGCAACGTCCGGAAGGGGTATAATAACGTGCTACCGTCAGACGAATCATCGAACCGTCGGGTAAATCAATAGGACGCTGAACCAGTCCTTTACCAAAGCTACGGCGACCGACTACAAAAGCACGATCCCAGTCTTGCAAAGCACCTGTAACAATCTCACTTGCAGAAGCAGAAAATTCGTCAACCAATACAATCAGGCGGCCATCCAGAAAATCGCCATTTCCTTCAGCATCAAACTCTGCACGCGGATTTCGACGTCCCTCTGTGTATACAATCAGCTCTTTCTTGCCCAAGAACTGATTAGCTAATTCAATAGCTGCATTCAGATAACCTCCACCGTTTCCCTGTAAATCGAGAATCAGATCACGCATTCCTTCTTTCTGCAACCGATGAAGTGCATCGGCAAACTCTTTTCCCGTGGTAGCGGCAAAACGATTTACACGAATATAACCGATCTTGCGGTCGACCATATACGCAGCATCCAGACTATATACAGGAATCTTATCTCGTTTAATCGTAAACGGAAGCAATTCCTTAACTCCCCGGCGCATTACCTTTACCGTTACTTCGGTACCACGCTTTCCACGCAAACGGCGCATCACGTCTTCTGTACTCATCTTCACTCCGGCTATTACCGTATCGTTCACTTCTATAATACGGTCGCCCGCCAGTATACCTACCTTTTCGGAAGGCCCTCCTGACACTGGCTGGATAACAAACAGCGTATCGGTAGCCATATTAAACTGGATACCTATGCCGTCGAAATTTCCCTGTAACGGTTCGTTCAGTTCTTTCACTTCCTCCAGATCGGAATAAGTAGAATGAGGGTCCAGCTGATTCAGCATACTTACAATAGCCGTTTCTACCAGTTTGTTTTCATCCACCTTGTCTACATATAAGTTTGAGATGGCAAATTCGGCCAACTGAAGCTTGCGTGAAGGAGAATTGAGCAATTTATTTTGTGCACTCACCGAGCCAAGCAACATCAGTGTACACAAACATATTAAGTAAAGTCGTTGTTTCATAAAATTTGTATTCATCATAAATTAATATCCAGTCCTTTGGGCAGGAACGGTGTCACATCTTTACCATACTGCAATAATTCACGTACAATGGTAGAACTGATAGCTGTCAGTTCCGGTTCGGTAAAAAGCAGAATTGTTTCGATGCCGGCAAGTTTCCGGTTAATATCGGCAATGGTTTCCTCGTATTCAAAATCGTGTACGGTACGTATACCTCTAATAATGAATTTCGCATCTCTTTTCTGTGCAAAATCTACAGTCAGATTATCGTATGCTTCCACCTGAATACGCGGTTCATTAGCATAGAGTTTTTTTATCATTTCAACACGTTTCTCCGTTGGAAACCAAGTCTTTTTATTGTCGTTAATACCAATACCGATAATTATTTCATCCATAAAGGTCAGCGCACGTTTCACTACCGAAAAGTGTCCAATTGTAAAGGGATCGAATGTCCCTGGAAATATTGCTCTTTTCATTTAAGCCACAATCATAAATCGAGAATCTATCGCTTTTTTCAGCTCAGTAAATCCTCTTCTATTACCAAATTATTAATAATGAAGTTCTGACGCTCCATTGTATTCTTTCCCATATAGAACTCCAGCAGTTCTTTCACAGCATCGGTTTTACGCAATGAAACTTGCTCCAGACGCATATCCTTGCCGATGAAATTACGGAATTCGTCTGGTGATATTTCTCCTAATCCTTTGAATCGGGTTATTTCCGGATTCGGTGCAAGCTTCTCAATAGCCGCAATTCTTTCCTCGTCGGTATAGCAATAAATCGTTTCGTATACTCCTTTTTTACGATTGCGGACACGAAAAAGCGGCGTCTGTAATATATAGACATGTCCTTTTTTTATCAAATCGGGGAAGAATTGCAAGAAGAAAGTGATCATCAACAAACGGATGTGCATACCGTCCACATCGGCATCGGTAGCTACAATTACTTTATTATAGCGCAATCCGTCCAAACCGTCCTCTATATTCAAAGCAGCCTGCAACAAATTGAATTCTTCGTTTTCGTATACCACTTTCTTGGTCAGGCCGAACGAATTCAAAGGCTTACCACGCAAACTGAATACTGCCTGTGTATTTACATCGCGGCTCTTAGTAATGGAACCACTTGCGGAATCTCCCTCTGTGATAAAGATTGAACTTTCCAGACGTGGATCGTTTTCCTCATCCTTTTTCGTCCCCTTCAGATCATTCAGGTGAATACGGCAATCACGCAATTTTCGGTTATGCAGATTCGCCTTTTTCGCACGTTCACGTGCTATCTTTGTAACGCCTGCTATAGCCTTACGCTCTTTTTCCGACTCCTGAATCTTCTGAAGCAAAACATCAGCTACGTCGGGATGCTTATGCAAATAATTGTCTACATTTTCTTTTACGAAGTCACCAACAAACTTATTCACGCTAATACCCGACAGTGGATAAGGATTGCCGTCGGAATCTTTTTCTGGAGCCATCGTCAACGAACCGAGCTTAATCTTGGTCTGACTTTCGAAAGTTGGCTCTATCACATTAATCGCAATGGCAGCGACCAGGCCGTTTCGAATATCTTGGAACTCCATGTTTTTACCATAAAATTCCTTGATGGTACGTGCAATATGCTCTTTAAAAGCACTTTGATGGGTACCTCCCTGAGTGGTATGCTGACCATTGACAAATGAATAATATTCTTCCCCATACTGCGGACTATGAGTAAAGGCAATCTCTATATCTTCACCTTTTAAATGAACAATAGGATACAGTCCCGGCGAAGTCATATTATCGTTCAACAAGTCTTCCAGACCATTACGACTAACAATACGGTGGCCGTTATAATAAATCGACAACCCTGTATTCAAGTACGTATAATTACGTAACATGGTTTCGATATATTCCGGCCGGAAATGATAATTTAAGAATAAGGTATTATCTGGTTCAAAGAAAATATAAGTACCGTTCTCCTCGTCTGTAGCCTTCGTTGTATCACTGATTAATTCTCCTTTTTCAAAAATAGCTTCACGCATCTGACCATCGCGTACACTGCGCGCAATGAAACGAGAACTTAATGCATTGACAGCTTTGGCACCTACTCCATTCAAGCCGACACTTTTCTTGAAGGCTTTTGTATCGTATTTACCACCTGTATTCAGCATGGAAACAGCATCTACCAGACTTCCCAATGGAATACCACGCCCATAATCACGTACGGAAACACGCAAGTTGTCTTCCACCTGTATTTCAATACGCTTTCCCGCTCCCATCTTAAACTCGTCGATGCAGTTATCTACCACCTCTTTAAGCAACACGTAGATACCATCTTCTGCCTGAGAACCGTCACCCAAACGCCCGATATACATACCCGGACGAGTACGGACATGTTCCATATCACTTAAATGACGGATATTCTCTTCAGTATACGAAACGGGATTCGTTATTTGTTCATTGTATTCTTCTTCCATAGGCTAACGTAAACGATAGACTAGTTTTCTTTCTTGTTATCTGTAATCAATAGTTTTTTATAAGCACGACGGCGTTTGTGCTGAACCGCTTCAAAAGCTCCCCACTGTGCCTGTACTTTTTTATTCAATTCCAGTTCTGGATTACTTTCACCATACTTGAATCCCATCTGCTGGTAAATCGGAACCAGATCATAGAAAAGCAAAGCATTAACTCCTTTGCTCTGATATTCAGGTTTTACACCAACCAGCAACAGGTCGAGCACTTTAGGCTTCTTGATAAACAATGCTTTCAGCAAATGGAACCATCCGAAAGGTAGCATCTTGCCTTTGGCTTTTTGCAAAGCTTCCGAAAGAGACGGCATAGAGATACCCACAGCCACTAAATTGCCCGCTTCATCTTCTACCAACGAAACCATACGCAAATCAATCAAAGGAAGATACATCTTAATGTATTGATTAATTTGTCCCTGCGTCATTTGTGAGTAGCCGTACAAAGGAGCATATGCCTCATTTATCAGATCAAAAATCTTCTGTCCGTAATTTTGGCTTTTGATCTCGCTCCGCTTCAGCTTCTTTATTTTCAATTTATATTTTTCAAGAATAATCTCCGAAATACGAACGAACTTATCAGGTAGTTTATCGGGTACAGTCAACTTAAATTCAACCCAATCAGCCTCTTTCTCAAACCCCAGTCGTTCCATGTGCTGCGGATAATAAGGATAATTATAAATGGTTGACATAGTACCTAACTGATCAAAACCTTCAATCAACATACCTTCTGCATCCATATCAGTAAAGCCAAGCGGACCGACAATAGCCTCCATTCCGCGTTCTTTTCCCCACTCTTCTACAGCATTGAGCAACGCTTCAGAGACTTCCGGTTTATCAAGAAAATCAATCCATCCGAAACGAACTTCTTTTTTCTTCCAAGTTTCATTCGCACGATGATTGATAATAGCAGCGACTCTTCCTACGACCTCATTTCCCTCATAAGCCAGAAAATAATCAGCTTCACAAAACTCGAATGCTGCATTTTTTTTCGGGCTGAAAGTATTCAGCATATCATCGTACAAATCGGGTACGGAATAAGGATTATTCTTGTATAATTCGTAATTGAAGCGAATAAATGTCTGCAACTCCTTTTTGGAGCTTACTTTCTTAATGATAATAGCCATCTGTTCGTTATAGTATGAAATTTCAGGGGGTAAAGATACAATTTTTTATCCGAAGAGTCATTCACTTTCAACGTTTTTGATGCATATTCTTACAGCATTGTCCCATTCTTTACCTTATTTCCAAATAGAATCGGTCCTTAATTGTATCCTGACATGTCACTTTTTTCTATCAAAAGCATGTGGAAACATTACTCAAAAATGAGTAAAAAATCTACAATCTTTATCAAGAGCATCATGGGAATAGAATACAATATATCACTACAAATCAAAAGATTATATATTTAATCTATATATAAAATAAAATTGGCGTAATTATTGCTAAATAAATTACAACAAAAAGAATAATTATGAGAATGAAACAAAAGTTTAAACTGTTTTTCACATTTGCCTTATTTTGTATAGTTACTCAACAGCTATTTGCGCAAAAACGAGCCATCTCTGGAGTCGTTACTTCCGCAGATGAAAAAGAGGCATTAATAGGAGTTTCTATTTCAATAAAAGGTAATGAAAATGTTGGTACCATAACCGATGTAAACGGAAAATACACCTTACAGGTAGAACCTGACCAGACATTGATCGTATCTTATATTGGTATGAAAACCATGGAAGTACATGTTCCGCGCAAAAATTCGGTATTGAATATTGTCATGGAACCAGAATCGATGAATCTAGATGAAGTTGTTGTAACTGGTTATGGTAACTTTACCAAATCTTCTTTCACCGGATCAGCTAATACACTAAAGGCAGATATGCTGAAAGATATCCCCGTCATGAGTGTAGAACAAAAGCTGCAAGGTATGACAACCGGTGTCAACATTACAAGCAGTTCTGGTCAGCCAGGTGCCAATCAAAATATTCGTATTCGAGGAATGGGTTCATTCAATGCCTCTCAGGAACCGTTGTTCGTTATCGATGGAGTTCCGGTTACTTCTGGAAGCCTTAGTGCCGGAGGTTCGGATGCTGCTTATATGAACAACTCGAAGACCAATATCATGAGTACACTGAATCCTTCCGATATCGAAAATATTACAGTCATAAAGGATGCAGCAGCCGCTTCTCTTTATGGTTCGAGAGCTGCCAATGGAGTCATTCTTATCACGACTAAAAAAGGTAGTGCCGGAAAGGCTCAAGTAACCTTGAATGTTTCAGGTGGTTTCTCGAATGCAGCAGTCGACTTCCGTCCAACTCTAAACGGCGACCAACGCAGGGAATTGTTATATGAAGGCTTGGTTAATTACGCTATCGATCAAAACATGACATCTCCTACCGACTATGCGGATCAGGAAATCGGCCAATATGCATACGTACCCTCTATGGGATATACCGACTGGCGTAAGGAACTCTTACGTACAGCTACTCAACAAGATTATGAAGCCTCTGTTTCGGGTGGTAACGAACGTTCCACTTATTATGCCTCATTAGGATATAATAAACAAGAAGGTCTGGCCAAAAACTCCAGCCTCGACCGCTATTCCGCTCGTCTGAACCTGACACAAAAAGTCGGAAAATATGGAGAGGTAGGTGCCAACATGATGTTCACACAAATGAATCAGGAAATGAATGAAGAGCGAGGCTCTGCTATCAATCCGTTCCTTTGCGTGGCTATGACCATGAATCCCTCGATGACTGTACGCGATGAAGAAGGAAACTACATCGGTGCATACGAAGGCAGCACACTAAATCCATTACGTGATATCATGACCGACTATAACCGGGTACGCATGACTCGTATGTTCTCTACCGGATATGCAAGCATAGAACCTCTGAAAGGCTTAAAGCTGAAAGAAACAATCAGTTATGACTATACTATCCAGAAAGATTCCCGATATTATAATCCGCTTAGTTCGGCAGGACCTAAAAGTGGTAGTGATGCACAGACCGCAAAAGGATTTATAGAATATGGTAAGTTCATTTCATCTACCTCGATAAATTATGTGCGTACCTTTGCCTATAAACATCATTTGGATGTACTGGCTGCCTACGAAATAGAAAACTACCAGACCGACAAAGCCTCGGGTATGAAGTCGAAACTGCCTTCAGATATATTGACTGAGCCAGATAATGCAGCCGTACTGAACAGCTTCATTTCTTCTACTCAAGACTACCGCATGATTTCTTATTTGTCACGTCTGAACTATGATTACGATGACCGTTACTATCTGGCCGGCAGCTTCCGACGCGATGGTAGTTCACGCCTTTCTCCCGACAACCGATGGGGTAACTTCTGGTCTGTTTCGGGTATGTGGAACATTAGCAACGAAGCATTCATGAAACCAGTTAAAAAGGTTCTGAACGACCTGAAAATTCGTGCTTCGTATGGCGTCAACGGAAACCAGCCCAATTCTCTTTACGGATATATGGGATTATATAGCTACGGGCAGAACTACATGGGAGCATCCGGCTCATATGAGTCATCACAACCTAATACAAACTTAGGATGGGAAAAGAATTACAACTTGAATATCGGATTGGATTTTGCTTTTATCAACCGTATTTTCGTAAGTCTGGAATATTATAACCGTGATACTAAGGACCTGCTTTATAATCTTCCGATTAGTGCAACGACTGGTTTTACCAGTTACTTGGCTAATGTAGGACAACTTAACAACAAAGGTGTAGAATTCGAACTTCGTACACTGAACTTTGTTTCCAACGATTTTAACTGGACCACCGTATTCAATCTTACCCATAATAGAAATAAGATTGTTTCGCTAAACGGTCAACTTGACCAGACAATTGAAGGGACCTGGTATATTCATAAAGTGGGACTACCCTATTATACATTTTATGTAAAAGAGTTTGCCGGAGTTAATTCTCAGAACGGTAAAGCCGAATACTATAAAAATACGGTCAATGAAGATGGAACCATCGACCGTAGCCTGACAACCAACCCTAATGAAGCGGAAAGCATTCCATACAAGTCGGTCAATCCAAAAGTTTCAGGTGGTCTGACCAACATCCTAAACTATAAATGGCTGGATCTAAGCTTTACACTTACCTATTCTTTGGGAGGCTATTCATACGATAAGTTAGGAACAAGTATTGAGAATGGAACTGAATCTATTTATACTTCCAGATACAATCTGCCAATATATGCACTGGATCGCTGGCAGCAAGCTGGAGACCAGACAGATGTACCCCGGTTCGTCTTTGGAGAAAAAGCAAGTGTAACCAACTCATCACGTTACATTCATAGTACTGACCATTTAAGACTAAAAAATTTGACTCTTGGATTTACATTGCCCGATCAATGGACAAACAAAGCGCTCATCAGTAAAGCACGTGTTTATTTCTCCGGAAGCAACCTGTTGACATGGGCTAAATGGAAACAATATGATCCGGAAACTCCTGTAAACGGAGAGGTGTATTGTGAGGCACCTCCTATGCGTACATTCAGTTTCGGAGTTCAATTAACATTCTAAAATCATTAACGCTGTATCATATAATATGAAGAAAATATATATTTACCTATTGACAATGGTTTCAGTGATGGGAACTTCGTGTTCAGAAGACTGGTTGAATCTGAACCCTTCCACATCTGTCACAACCGACCAGGCTTTTACCACTTTGGAAGATGCCAAGGTTGCACTGAATGGTGTTTACCGAGAAACGTCACAGCATAGTTATTATGGAGATAATTACTGGTATTACGGTGATTGCCGCGCCATGGATGTACAAGCAAGAGAAAACAAAGCATCCGGCAAACGTGTCACGCCTTATTATACATATAATGTGCTGGCAACCGATAACCTGAATATAACGCTTCCATGGAATCGTCCTTATCTGGTTATCCGACAGGCAAACAACCTTATTCAAAAAATAGAACAAGGAGCTGTACAAAGCAGCGACACCAAAGAGCTGAACCGTATAAAGGCAGAAGCCTTAGTCTTACGAGGACTGGCTTTATTCAATCTGACCCGATTGTTCGGCATGCCTTACATGAATGATAACGGTGCTTCCTTAGGAGTCCCTATCGAACTGAAACCGGAAGAACCTGCCCATCAGCCGAAACGAAATACAGTGGCCGAATGTTATGAGCAGGTTGTTGCAGATATTACCACAGCCTTGCCAAACTTGCGCACAGAAAAAACCGACGGTTACATTAACTATTGGGCAGCTCAAGCTTTACTTTCAAGAGTGTATCTCGATATGGGTAAAAACAAGGAGGCATACGATGCTGCAACCGATGTCATCAACAACAACGGAGGATTGTATCAACTCTATACACGTGATGAATATCCTACTATATGGGGTAAAGATTTTCAGTCGGAAGCACTCTTTGAACTCTATATCAGTACAACCGAACCTTCGGAATGGGGCGGCGGTACCGGTGGTGAAGGAGCCCCGATGGTTTACGCTAACGAAGAAAAAGGAGTCGACTGGAACAATCTTATTCTTACAGAAGAATTCTTAAATCTCTTGGATGAAGATCCGAACGATGTCCGTCACTGCATTACACAGTTATCATTGATTGAAAATAATGAAGGTCTGCCCGAAGCAGCTCGCAACCAAAAGGTTTTCCTCGGCAAGTTCCCCGGAAAGAGCGGCGACCCGAAAGATAATAATATCAGTGTCATCCGATTGTCGGAAGTATATCTGAATGCAGCCGAAGCAGGTGTAAAATTAGGAGGTGAATACTTGGAACCGGCAAGAGGCTTCCTGAATCAGATCGTTAGTCGTGCCAATCCGGATAAATCTGTCAGTGCAGCCGAATTCACCATCGAACGAGTATTGAAAGAATGCCGGAAAGAACTGGTCGGCGAAGGACAAATCTTCTTCGACTATCTGCGCAACAAGCAACCGATTGTCCGTAAGGGTGGATGGCATTTAAGTACACTGAGTACATTGAACGCGGAAACGATTCAACCCAACGATCCCCGCATTGCTCTCCCTATTCCACAATCTGAAATAGATGCCAACCCTAACATGGAACAAAATCCACAATAAGACTTTGCATTATTATCATAAACCTTAAAAAAATCCGTTTCAGGAAACTTTAGTTATCTTGAAGCGGATTTTTTATTGTTTTACTCAAAAGAGCATAAACCAAAAAGGGAAATATCAGATATTTTTCTATTTCGAACGTAAACACGCACAAGATTTCACAAACAAAAAGATAGATAAAACAGTATTATAATACAAAATAAATAGCATAAAACCAATACAACAAGCAAAAAGGCGATTTAAAGCCTAAATAAACGACAAATAGAGAAAAGGCAAACTATTCATAATTCACGAAAAAGTATCAAAGCTGAGCTCCTCCCCGATTTTTTCAAATCTCAGAGGGTTACTTCCACCAGTTTGTTGGCAAGGAAAGAATCATACCGATAACCTGCGCATAGTTTTTCTGACCAGAAGGAATCTGATTACTTTTCAAGTACCAGTTATAAACCACATTCTGCAATTTACCTAATAATTTGTTATAACGATCATCCCAGTATGCTTCCTTATCATATAATTGTTTTATTATCTCCGGACGGATTGTATCAAGCCAGCTCTTAAACTCTGTTTCACTAAGCAACCCACGAGTATTGACTACTACATAAGGCAGCAATCCAAAGTAGCCGCTATATCGTATACCCGCATCAGTAGAATGAATACAAACTTGGTAAGCCCAGAAATTGGCTTCCGCTTCACTGCTCACTCCTAACAAATGGGCAAGCTCGTGCGCATAAGTAAAAGGAAGTTGAACGGGGAGCAGTTCATGATTCACATGCGATTCATCGAAAAACGGTCCCATATATCCTAAAACACCAACCCCTGAATACAACACATTACAGAAAGAACGTTTCGGATGTTGAAAATCTTTTGGACGAATCAGTCCGTACTTTCCGGGTATTTTTGCGTAAACCGATTTGATGGCTTGTTCCAAAGCAGGTAGTGAAACATATATCTCTTGACTAAATGCAGCATTCAGGCTATCTGTGTACGCCGAAAGGAATTGTTTGAAACGTTGTTCTTCATAAGCGCAAGGTGTAACTCCTGCCCGCTCAAAAAAGTCATTGCGAAAGTAGTTGATTCCCCAGCCCCAATAAAACCAAACGTACATCCATAACAAAATTTCCACTTCAGTAACAGCTATCCACCTCCATCTTCTATTTCTACGCCTGGCAATAAACGGATAAACCAGCAAACATACAAGCGTTACTATCACCAAAACTTCACAAAGGGAAAATGGGAACCAGGAAGCAATCCGAGATAAGCAGGAGGAAATTACCGGATAAATAGAACGAGCGTAAAATTCACCTGTACCGGATACAAACCGAAACAGAAATATACTCATCAAAAGTAAAACGAGTATTATCCAACGAATATATTTCCACTGAAGTTTTTTCATAAGAACAAAGTTATCATTTTCTGAATTAATTCTTTACTTTTGTCCGGTAAAGATTATTAATACTTCAAACAGACTTCACATGGTTTTAAATTATATTTGGATTGCTTTTTTCCTGACCGCATTTATTGTTGCAGTCGTACGCCTCTTGTTTTTAGGAGATACGGAAGTCTTTCCAGCCATTATCAATTCTACGTTCGATTCATCGAAAACGGCCTTTGAGATTTCTTTGGGACTTACCGGCGTATTGTCACTCTGGATGGGTATTATGCGTATCGGAGAACAGGGAGGAGTTATCGGATTATTCTCACGCCTGTTAAGTCCGCTATTTACCAAATTGTTTCCTGAGATTCCCAAGGGACATCCAGTGACAGGAAGTATTTTCATGAACCTTGCCGCCAATATGTTAGGGCTCGACAATGCTGCCACCCCTTTGGGGCTGAAAGCCATGGAAGGATTACAAGAGCTGAACCCAAAGAAAGACACGGCAAGTAATCCGATGATCATGTTTCTGGTATTAAATACTTCAGGGCTCACCCTGATTCCTATCAGCATCATGGTATATCGTGCCCAACTGGGAGCTGCCCAGCCTACGGATGTATTCGTTCCGATTCTATTGGCAACGTTTTTCTCCACACTTGCCGGTATCATTGCTGTAAGCTTGTACCAACGTATCAACCTACTGAACCGGACAATCCTCTTGTTCTTGGGTGGCACAAGCCTCGTGATAGCTGGAATCATCTATTTCTTCAGTACATTGTCGCGCCAGCAAATCGATATCTATTCTACTACGACAGCCAATGTATTTCTGTTCGTCATTATCATCGGATTTATCGTAGCTGGCATGCGAAAGAAAATCAATGTATACGATGCCTTCGTAGAAGGAGCCAAAGAAGGCTTTACTACAGCTGTACGCATAATTCCATATCTCGTTGCCATATTGGTTGCCATTGGTGTTTTCCGTGCTTCCGGATGTATGGACTATTTAATAGAAGGCATCGCCAAACTCGTCAATTTATGCGGCATCAATAGTGATTTCGTGGGAGCCTTGCCTACCGCACTGATGAAGCCGTTAAGTGGCAGTGGGGCGCGCGGATTGATGGTAGATGCCATGAACACGTATGGAGCCGACTCATTCGTGGGACGGTTATCATGTATTTTCCAAGGCTCCACCGATACGACGTTCTACATCCTTGCTGTTTATTTTGGAAGTGTTGGAGTTGTCCGTACCCGCCACGCCGTCCCCTGCGGATTGCTTGCCGACCTGGCCGGAATCATCGCAGCTATTTTTATTTGCTATTTATTCTTTAACTGATATAGATATGATAACTTATCAAACAGAAGGGGTAGAAATGCCCGCTATCAAGAAACGCGAAACGACTGCCTGGATTAAGGCTGTTGCCGAAACTTATGGAAAGAAGGTAGGTGAAATAGCCTATATTTTTTGCTCAGATGAAAAGATTCTGGAAGTAAACCGCCAGTATCTTCAGCACGATTATTATACAGATATCATAACTTTCGACTATTGCGAGGGAAACCGTATTTCCGGCGATTTATTTATCAGTCTTGATACGGTTCGAAGTAATGCTGAGCAATTCGGAGCTACCTACGAAACAGAGTTGCACCGGGTCATTATTCATGGCATTCTTCATCTCTGCGGAATAAATGATAAAGGTCCGGGAGAAAGAGAAATCATGGAAGCAGCCGAAAATAAAGCACTCGATTTACTAAAGAACTTCCAATAAGCTCACGGCATCTATCCTTTCAGGAAAAGGATCATTTGTCTTCCCTGTCTTCAGGAGCCTTAAAGTTTCCGCCGTCGTTTCTTTCAATTCATGGAGATGTTTTTCTAAACCATCGCCACAAATTAAAAGGGACGACGGCGGATTTCATTTTATTCTTTCAAAAACAGCTACCCTCTTATTCCTTCCCCCTCCGGCTATAACTCTTTTTACGAACTGAATCTAAGCTAAGCCACTAATTTTTCGTATTTTTGCACCAGATATAAAAACAAGAGATTAATGGACTTTAAGTATGACGTTATTGTTATAGGAGCCGGACACGCCGGCTGTGAAGCCGCCGCAGCAGCAGCCAATCTCGGATCGAAAACATGTCTGATAACAATGGATATGAACAAGATCGGACAAATGAGCTGTAACCCTGCTGTAGGAGGTATCGCCAAAGGTCAAATCGTCAGAGAAATCGATGCACTGGGAGGATATATGGGGTTGGTAACCGACCGTACCGCCATTCAGTTCCGTATGCTGAACCGCTCTAAAGGACCGGCCATGTGGAGCCCCCGTGCACAGTGCGACCGTGGCAAATTTATCTGGGCATGGCGTGAAGTACTGGAAAATATTCCTAACCTTCATATCTGGCAGGATACCGTAGAAGAATTACTCGTTGAGAACGGTGAAGTTACCGGACTGGTCACTTGCTGGGGAGTAACCTTTCATGCAAAGTGTATCGTTCTGACAGCAGGTACCTTCTTAAACGGACTGATGCATATCGGTCACAAAATGCTTGCCGGAGGTCGCTGTGCAGAACCCGCTTCTTATCATTTGACAGAATCCATCACCCGGCATGGAATCACAGCCGGTAGAATGAAAACAGGTACCCCTGTCCGTATTGATGCACGAAGCGTAGACTTCAGTCTGATGGAAACGCAGGATGGAGAAAACGACTTTCACCGCTTTTCGTTTATCAGCGAACCCAGACAACTGAAGCAATTGCAGTGCTGGACATGTTATACCAACGAAGAAGTACATGAGGTATTACGCAGCGGACTGGCAGACTCTCCCCTTTTCAACGGGCAGATTCAAAGTATCGGTCCCCGCTATTGTCCAAGCATCGAAACAAAGATTGTAACATTCCCCGACAAGCCGCAACATCAGCTATTCCTCGAGCCGGAGGGAGAAACAACCAGAGAGCTTTATCTGAATGGATTCTCTTCATCGCTGCCTATGGAAATTCAGTTTGCAGCCCTGAAGAAGATCCCTTGCTTCAGAAATATAGTAGCTTACCGTCCGGGATATGCCATCGAATATGATTATTTCGACCCTACCCAGCTAAAGCACACACTGGAGTCGAAAATCATAAAGAACCTGTTCTTTGCCGGACAGGTCAACGGAACGACCGGATACGAAGAAGCAGGAGGACAAGGAATCATTGCAGGCATCAATGCTCACATCAACTGCCATGGAGGTGAACCTTTCGTATTAGGCCGCGATGAAGCATATATCGGCGTACTGATTGATGACCTGGTAACAAAAGGAGTAGACGAGCCTTATAGAATGTTCACGTCTCGTGCCGAATACCGTATTCTACTTCGTCAGGATGATGCCGACATGCGACTGACAGAGCGCTCCTATAAATTGGGACTGGCAAGCAAGGAACGTTACGACAGACTTTGCCAGAAGCGTGAAGAAATACAACGGTTGGTTGAATTTGCAAAGACTTACTCAATCAAGGCTGATAAGATAAACGACGCGCTGGAAGAACTCGGGACTGCCCGACTCACCCATGGCTGCAAGTTAATAGAGTTACTTAGCCGCCCGCAAATCACGATCGAAAACATAGCGCCACACGTTCCCGCATTTCAGGCTGCACTCGACAAAGTGACCGACCGTAAAGAAGAGACGATCGAAACCGCAGAAGTATTGATCAAGTATCAAGGTTACATTGATCGAGAACGAATGATAGCAGACAAGATACATCGTCTGGAAGCTATCCGCATCAAAGGGAAATTCGACTATGCCAGTCTGAATTCACTTTCAACGGAAGCCCGCCAAAAGCTGATAAAGATAGATCCCGAAACATTGGCGCAAGCCAGCCGAATATCGGGCATATCACCTAGCGACATCAATGTCTTACTAGTCCTGTTAGGACGATAAGCAAGCGTGTTTCACGTGAAACAACTAGTTTAAGAAACGAATATAAATTACTGGATATGAATAAAGAAACATTAAAGAAAAACCTTCGTGAAATACCCGATTTCCCAATACCAGGAATTCTGTTTTACGATGTCACTACCCTGTTTAAAAATCCCGAGTGTCTGCAAGGCATGATAGACGAGCTCTATGAGATGTACAAGGACAGAGAAATTACCAAAGTAGTCGGAATCGAGTCGAGAGGCTTTATCTTAGGAGGAGCACTGGCTGCTCGCTTGGGAGCCGGTTTTATCATGGCAAGGAAGCCGGGCAAACTGCCCGCAGAAGTTGTGGAAGAAACCTACGCCAAAGAATATGGAACTGACACAATACAAATCCATAAAGATGCGATCAATGAAAACGACGTAGTTCTGTTACACGATGACTTGCTGGCAACCGGAGGAACAATGGCAGCTACTTACCGCCTAGTAAAAAGATGCGGAGCCAAACAGGCATTCGTAAACTTTGTAATTGAGCTGGGAGCATTAAACGGAAGAAAAGCATTTGCCGACGATGTAGAAGTAACAACGCTATTGCAGCTTTAAGAAATACTCTTTTACCCGTTGGGTAGAATCACAAAACAGAATCCGGTACATACGAAAAGCGTCTACCGGATTCTTTATTTTATAACCTCTATTCATAAGCATTGCTAATATGGAAGAACTGAGCACAAACGAATATCTCCGAGGAATTGTATTAAACCTGCCAAGCAGTCCGGGTATTTATCAATACCTGAACAAAGAAGGTGTGATTATCTATGTAGGCAAAGCAAAGAATCTGAAACGACGTGTATACTCCTATTTTTCGAAAGAGCACCAATCAGCCAAGACTCGTGTGCTCGTCAGCAAGATTGCAGACATCCGATACATTGTCGTCAATACAGAAGAAGATGCCCTGCTGCTGGAAAATAATCTTATCAAGAAATACAAGCCTCGCTATAATGTGTTGCTGAAAGACGACAAGAGTTACCCTTCCATCTGCGTAAGCAACGAATATTTTCCACGGGTATTCAAGACAAGGCAGATCATTCGAAACGGTTCAACTTACTATGGTCCCTACAGCCACATTCCTTCCATGCAAGCCGTACTCGACCTGATAAAGAAACTCTACCCTCTTCGTACCTGTCATCTGGCCCTTACTCCCGAAAACATCCGGCAAGGGAAGTTTAATGTTTGTCTGGAATATCATATCAAAAACTGCAAAGGCCCCTGTATCGGCATGCAGTCTCACGATGAATACATGGAGAATATCGCTCAAGTAAAAGAGATTCTCAAAGGAAATACGCAAGCTATCAGCGATGCCTTGATGAAAGAAATGATGACATTGGCTGAAGATATGAAATTCGAAGAAGCGCAAAAGATAAAGGAGAAATACGAGCTGATAGAGAATTACCGTTCAAAGAGCGAGGTTGTCAGCTCTGTCCTTCATAACATCGATGTATTTTCAATCGAAATGGACGACAACACAGCCTACATTAATTATCTTCATATTACCAACGGTTGCATCAATCAGGCCTTCACGTTCGAGTATAAGAAGCGGCTGAACGAGACCAAAGAAGAATTGCTTCAGCTGGGAATAATCGAAATGCGCGAACGGTACAAAAGTTGTTCACGCGAAATCATCGTACCGTTTGAACTGGATATGGAACTGAATAATGTCACCTTTACAATTCCTCAGCGTGGTGATAAAAAGCACCTGCTGGAACTGTCTCTACTCAACGTAAAACAATATAAAGTAGACCGTCTGAAACAAGCGGAGAAGCTGAATCCAGAACAGCGGAGTGTACGACTATTGAAAGAGATTCAAGAGCAGTTGCAAATGGATAAAATGCCCGTCCATATCGAATGCTTCGATAACTCCAATATACAAGGATCGGATGCCGTTGCAGCCTGCGTAGTTTTCAAGAAGGCACGCCCTAGCAAAAAGGATTACCGGAAATACAATATAAAGACGGTTGTCGGACCAGACGATTATGCCTCCATGCAAGAGGTGGTACGCCGTCGCTATACACGTATCCTGGAAGAGCACGGAGAATTGCCCGACCTGATCCTAACCGATGGTGGTAAAGGACAAATGGAAGTCGTACGCCAGGTTATCGAGGACGAACTGAAACTGCATATTCCGATTGCCGGTCTTGCCAAAAACAGTAAACACCGTACATCAGAAGTTCTTTTCGGCTTTCCACCCATGACGATTGGTATAAAGCAGGGCACTCCCCTGTTCCATCTTCTGGAGAACATACAAGATGAGGTACACCGTTTTGCCATCACGTTCCACCGTGACAAGCGCAGCAAAAGCCAAATTGCATCTGCCTTGGATAACATAAAAGGGATTGGTGAAAAGCGTAAGACAGCACTACTGAAAGAATTCAAAAGTGTAGCTCGAATCAAGAAAGCGACACTCGAAGAACTGGCGGCAGTAGTAGGCGAAAGTGCAGCACAAAGCATAAAAGAATCGCTCTAAGTTTCTTTTCTGATAAATTATCTTTCTGTTCCCCGACTGAAAAGCCAAAAGAAGATTTTCCCATCGTCAACAAGCAACGTTTTCAGCCGTTATTCGGACTGGAAAGAGCCTCCTGCCGATGGGCAACAGATAAAGAAACATGCCATTGGAATCAAGTCTGGTTAGAAATAGAAAAGCTCTGCAAAAAGATAAGCCAAATCTTTCCGCAGAGCCATTGCCACTATTATCAATACCACTCATTTCATCACCCAAACTCCTCTAATTCCGATACCACAAAGATACAATTAATTTCGGCTAGACTTTTGTCATTCTTTCAATTTTATTCTATTATTGTACTGAATATTTCCTATCTTTGTAGAAAGTATATACCACATGAGAGTAGTAATTCAACGTGTAAGCCATGCATCCGTTACCATAAACGGGACATGCAAGTCCGCCATAAAAGAAGGCTTTCTGGTTCTGGTAGGTATAGAGGAAGCAGACAACCAGGAGGATGCCGACTGGCTATGTAAGAAAATCATCGGATTGAGAGTTTTCGACGATGAAAACGGAGTAATGAACAAATCCATCCTCGATACTGGAGGAGATATATTAGTCGTAAGTCAGTTTACCCTGATGGCTTCAACCAAAAAGGGCAATCGTCCTTCGTATATTCGTGCCGCCCGCCATGAAACAGCCATTCCATTATACGAATATTTCTGCAATGAGCTGAGCATCGGCTTAGGAAAACAAGTAGGCACCGGAGAATTTGGAGCCGATATGAAAGTAGAACTATTGAATAACGGCCCCGTAACCATCTGCATGGATACCAAAAACAAAGAATAATATGACACTGGAAGAAGCACAAAAAACGGTAGACAACTGGATTAAGACATACGGCGTGCGTTACTTCAGCGAGCTGACCAATATGGCAGTACTGACAGAAGAAGTAGGAGAACTGGCACGTGTCATGTCACGCAAATATGGTGACCAGTCATTTAAACCAGGAGAAAAGGATAATCTCGACGACGAGATGGCCGATGTATTATGGGTACTGATTTGCCTGGCCAATCAGACGGGTGTAGATCTAACGGAAGCATTCCGGAAAAATCTGGAAAAGAAAACCAGCCGAGATAAGGAAAGACATAAAAACAATCCCAAATTATAAACATTATGAAGTATAATCACGATCACGAATGTGGATGTGGCAACGAACATCATCACCACAGCCACGAATGTAACTGCGAGAACGAACATCATCACGACCACGAATGTGAATGCAACTGCGACGATGACGCTTGCGACTGCGGATGTGAAGAAGAAGAGGATAAAGAACACCTGCATCAGCCAAGCAAATACGATGAAGCATTGAGCAAGTACAACACCAATCTGAAAGATGAAGAAGTAGCTGCTCAAACTGCCCATATCATCGAGAAATACGTAAAGGAAAACGATACGCCGGAAGTTAAGAAATTCCTTCTTCATTGCATCGACCTGACTACACTGAAATGTACAGACAGCGAGCCCAGCGTCATGCAGTTCACACAGCATGTCAATGACTTCGTAGATGCCTATCCCGAACTTGATAATGTAGCAGCCATTTGCGTATATCCCAACATGGCCGAAATCGTAAACGATACCCTGGAAGCCGACAATGTAAACATTGCCTGTGTTTCGGGAGGATTCCCTTCTTCACAAACGTTCATCGAAGTAAAGGTTGCTGAAACAGCGATGGCAATTCATGCTGGAGCTGATGAAATAGACATTGTAATTTCTGTAGGAAAATTCTTGAGCGGTGATTACGAAGGTATGTGCGACGAAGTAGAAGAGCTGAAGGAAGTATGCGGAGACAAGCACTTGAAAGTAATTCTGGAAACCGGTGCACTGGGTAGTGCCTCAAACATCAAGAAAGCCTCTATCCTGTCAATGTATTCGGGAGCCGACTTCATCAAGACTTCTACCGGAAAAGAAAATCCGGCAGCTACTCCCGAGGCAGCATACGTTATGTGCCATGCCATCAAGGAGTACTTCCTTGAAACCGGCCGTAAAGTAGGTTTTAAGCCCGCTGGAGGCATTAACACCGTGCATGACGCACTGGTATACTATACGATCGTAAAAGAGGTCTTAGGCAAAGAATGGCTAACCAACGAGCTGTTCCGTTTGGGAACAAGCCGCCTCGCCAACCTGCTGTTGTCGGATATCATAGGCAAAGAAACCAAGTTTTTCTAATTTAAACTGGTGTTTTTACCCTTCACGTCCTTCACCGGGCGGAGGGATTTAATAAAAGGGCACGAAGATTCATATTGGATATGTTTCTCCGTGCCCTCGATCTTTATGTAACCTCAAACTCTAATTAGCCACAAGCCTTCCGTTTTCCCAATGCTGATTTAAGATAACAGGAGGAGCTGTCGGTTTATATTTTGTCTGCGACGGCATAGTACGTGAACGTCCCTGCCGGCTCAAATCCCAGCTGACGAACGTTTCATAATCAAACTGCCAGCTTTCACCGTAAGCCAATTTATGAATACGGTTGTAAATCGCCTCCCGCGAAGGAGCATTGAAGCCTCCCACATTGCCTACCATGATGCTGGTTTCTGTAGGACGATATGCCCCCTTATAGTACGTACAAGCACCTTCATAAACTCCAAGGCCTTCGCTTGCATAACGAGAATCGGATATAAACTTGCTCCATACCACACTGTTCGGATCGCTTGTATAGTCTACATTCCTTCCCCATCCGTAACGATTACGAAAATCTATATTTCTAGAAATTTCACTCGAAGGAATTGTCCCTTTGCTCTCATAATAATATTCATCTTCCAATTTAGCGAATCCATGTCCTCCAGCTTCGTGGTGAAGCACACTTGCCAAATCTTCATCACTCGTTCCTATCGGGAAATATGCAATGCCATATCCCCTGCCATAATCTCCCTGATAAGCTGAACTTGATCCCCAATAGCAGGTTCCTGCATATAGAGTCGAATTCATCATTACAATAATCAATACCTCATTCATCAGCGGATCGGTCATTCCCGGACAAGTAGCCGCATACTGCATGCACTTGTTGTCATCTCCTCCTACGTGAGTCCCTCCACTAAAATAGCCGGAAAATACCGTACTACCTCCGTCTACGTATCCTTCATTTTTGGAAACAGCCGTCACATAATACACGTTAAACAAGTTCCGGAAGGAAGTATAAGGCTCTTCACTGAAGAAAGCATCGGCTGCTGTCCGCATAACCTCCTCATAGGTACCGTCGGCAATCTGCCTGTCGGAGAAAGCATCTCCCATCAAAACCACGTTGATGCCGTTTCCTTCTGAAGCTTGCTGTAAGGTATATACCTTTCCGTCCTCCGAAAAATCGGAAGATTCGTACGGCAAATCTCCCTCACCTAGGATTCCTTTCAGGAAATCAGGAAGCAAACTTCTTGATGTTACACTGCTATGGAATATCAGCTTGCCCGTTTCATCGAAAGCCATGATTGTAGGGAAACCGCTATATGAAATACCTCCAGGATTGGACATCAGCGTAGGCCATTCCATATTGTTGCTTTCTATTGTATTGGCTGCATCTACAGGGTTCTCTGTTCCATCGCTACAAAGCCCGATGATTTCCAATGAATGGTTCTTGTAACGCTGATAAATTGACGATACTGTAGGATGGAAGGCCTTGCTAAAGCTACACCATGAGGCCCAAATATAATACAACGTCACTTTATGAGAGGCAACGATGGAACTGGAATTTATTGTATTTCCTCTATAATCAGTTGCGGTAAAATCGGGCATATACAAGTTAAATGTATCGAAATTAAATCCGCCCGGTGAGTTTTGTTCGATACAAACCCAGCCACTCTTCTGCCACCAGGAAGAGGATGTAACAACCTGCGGCAGATCGCCTGACAGCATATTCCCTCCAAAGTCCATATATTCCAGTTCTGTCAAGTTTCCAAGGGTTTCGGGTACAGTACCTGTCAACTGATTATCATCCAAGTAGCAATAGGCCAATTGCTTCATATTCCCCAATTCAGGTGGTATACTACCCGTCAATTGATTCCGGTATAAATATAAACCCCGAAGTCTTGTCAGCTTACCAATAGAAGCGGGGATTTCTCCGGTCAACTGATTATAGGGCACATTCAATATCCATAGCGCTTCAAGATTTCCAATCTCATCCGGTATGGTTCCTGTCAGATTGTTTGAAGACAAATTAATTGAACTTACCTTACCATTATTGTCCATAGAAATACCATACCATTCCGACAAATCAGCATCCGTACACCAGTTCGTATTATTCGTCCATGCATCACCGTTTGTAGCATCGTACAATGCAATCAGAGCATCTCTCTCTGTCATTTCATCCTGTTCCAGCAGATTGTCGGTATCAACAGCCGAGAAACTGGTTATCACAGAACGTCCTACGGTAATGCTACGCTCTGTGGCCTTGGTAAGCGTCCGCTGCTGACCGTTTACATATCCAGTAATCTTAAATGTCATACCGTTACTGAATACCTGAGGAGGAACTACAAAATAAAATGAGGTAGCCTGCGAAGGAGATAAGGTTCTGGTGCCTCGAAGTACGATTTCACTGGCACTCTCCTGCCCTCCTCCAGAAACACGGAATTCAGGCGCATCGGAGGCTATATCTACCGAACCCCAGCCAGCAACAGCTTCCCCGTTATTACCCGACAATGAAAGAGATGACACCTGCATGTTTCCTTTCAAGTTCAGGCGTACCAGTCCGCAAATCTGTAAAAAGTGGAAAGAGTTTGTAGTACTCTGAGCCACCATCGGACATATACCGGAAGCAAAGCTATCGAAACCGAACGGCTGTTCTTCCGACAGACGGAACGAAACGCTCGTACCAGATACTACAGCATCAGCCGCATACGGATAAAAGGCATAAAATGTATTACCTCTGATAGGCTTGTCGCTTTCAAACTGTGCCTCGTCGCCTGAGATTTCAGTCAGGTCGTAACGGGCAACCGAATCGGATGTATTGCTGAAAATACCGATGGCATCTCCCGTATTCCATACCACAGAATTACCAGAAAGAGAAGTACGACTCTTTACAATTGCCGATGTCGTAGCACGAACCGATTTCAAACTATTATCCTGACTGCCGGAAGGTACCAGTTCATCTTGCTGACACCCTACAAGCAACAACAAAAATATGCCTAAAAAAAGAGTTATATGCTTCATAATTTACTGTGTTTTTCAAGATTATTACCAGTCTTCTTCATTCTCTATAAAGTCTTCTATGCTGCCGCCTGCTGAAGGAGTTTCTTCTTTTTTACCGTCTTGAGTAATCTCAATAACACGAACAAGCTCCTCAGCCCGAACCGTCACACTTCCCTTTCGCTGGGAAGTAGAAGTATTGGCTGCAACAACGATGATATTTCCCTCTATATTGATCCAGCCCGTATCGCTGCTGGTCAATGTATACTGGGTATTACTGTTTACAGTGAAGGCGAATCTGCCTCCTTCGGATGCTGCGGAAATGCTCGAAGGAGATACTTCCAGATACACAGCCTCACCCTCTTGAATCACACGTACCGTACGGACCAGACTACCGTCTTCCGAGGTGACCGTGATGGTTCCCTCACGCGATGTGGTCGATTCGTTGGCACTTACCGTAAAGGTCGGATTCTTCCATTCACCCACGCCAGCCATGTCACTGCTCAGCCAGGAAGCACTGCTCGACAAGCGGTAACGGGTATTGGTTTCAACTGACAAAGTCAATGTCTGACTGCTGCTCGTCAGAGAGAAAGAAGACGGACTTACGTTCAAGATCAGTTCTTCCCTGCCCTCTTGAACGCCCCGTACCGTACGGACCAGACTACCGTCTTCCGAGGTAACCGTGATGGTTGCCTCACGCGGTGTAGTCGATTCGTTGGCACTTACCGTAAAGGTCGGATTCTTCCATTCACCCACGCCGGTCATGTCACTGCTCAACCAGGAAGCACTACTCGACAAGCGGTAACGGGTATTGGTTTCAACTGACAAAGTCAATGTCTGATTGTTGCTCGTCAGAGAGAAAGAAGACGGACTCACGTTCAAGATCAGTTCTTCCCTGCCCTCTTGAACCACACGTATCGTACGGACCAGACTACCGTCTTCCGAAGTAACTGTGATGGTTGCCTCACGCGATGTGGTCGATTCATTGGGTAATATTGTAAACACAACCTCTTCTTCCGCAGCCCCCGACAACGTCCGAGTCATCCAGTCTACTCCTGCACTCACCTGATAAGGTACATTTCCTTTCACCATAAAACGAACCGTACCACCTTCTGCCTGAATATCGAAATAATCCTGCGAAACAATCAGATAAGGAGCTTCTTCCTTTCCTTTTTGCAATACCTTCACCATACGTTCAACCCCATTGCCTGTCACGATAATATAGCCTTCACGCATCACCGATTCGGTATTCTCTTCCACACTAAAATATAAAGTTGACTGTTCCAGTCCCCTGCCTGCTACTTGCTTCAGCCAACTGACATCTGTCTTTACCGTATAACTGATATTGGCACTGACCTCGATGGAAAAGGTTCCCCCCACAGCCTCACAGATGATAGGATCTGAAGAAACCAGAATCTCATCGACGGCATACTGACGGATGGTAAGCGTATCCGATACAGCTTCCGTTTCATCAATGAAAATAAAACGTGCCTCACGCATATCGTATGTATCATTGGGCTGTACCTCGAAATGCAGCGTATGGGTAGAAACTGCTCTCGAAGCCGGTTCACTCACCCATGTATACTCTGCTTCGGGCTTACAGATATACGAAACATTCGACTGTAACTGTACGTCTACCGTACCACCTCCGGCACCAACTTCAATCAAGTCATCTGAAAGAAGCAATACCTCCTTTTCCTTACCTTCCTGATAAATATGTACCGTTTCTCGCAGTTCTCCGCTACTGATTACGATACTTCCACTTCGTTTGTCGTAACCGTCGTTAGCCAATATACGAAAAGCCAGCACCGATTTTTCCAGACTCCGTGTAGAGATTTGCTCAATCCATGTATCCGAGGTTTCTACTTCAAAGGCGACATTTGCCTCCACTTCCACTTCTATCTCCGACTCACCGGCAGGAAGCTGATAGCTTTGCTGCGAAACAATCAATGCATCTTTCTGCTTTTGTGAAACGACAATCGTTTCCCTATTGTCGCCACACTCCAGGAAAACGGAAGCACTACGTTCGTCCGTACCTTCGTTAGCTGCTACCGAAATGGCAACCGATGCCTCTCCCTGTTTTCCGGAAACTGGAGAAACTGTAACCCATCCCGTAGCACGCACGTTGCCTATTGTAGCCGTCCAGTCGGCCGTAGCCGTAAAATGTACTGTAACCGTTCCACCAGAAGCATCCAGTAATGGATTCGTATCAGTTCCTTCGGCTAGCGTAATCTTGGCTTCAGGAGTTTCAGGTTCATCGGGTATCGTCGCTTTCTCTTCTCCAGTACAAGCCGACAATACCAACAAGAGTACAAACAGAGCTTTCTGCATCATTTGCATCTTACTCCAACGGAAAGAATCGTTCATAGATTTAAGATATTAAAAATGTGAAAACTTTTTCAGTAAAAACAAGATAGCCTATCGTCGCTTAAATTATACATTTTTTATCAAACATCAAAGTTTTTTATCACATTTTCTTTACATATAATAAAAATAGTATACATTAATTATAAAGTACTAATAGATATATTTCATTTTATATAAAAGAAATACAAGAAACGAAAGGCAGGCTAAAGAGAGGAAGAAGTATTAGCAAGAAAATTGACACATTATCTCAGCTATTTACCAAAGACATGTAGAAGAGATAATGTAACAGAAAATTATCTTCAAGTAAAATATTGGTGAAAATATCAGGATATTTTTTCCAAGTTATATACAGAAATGCCTGAAAACATCTCGACATTTTCCGAAAATTTGTACAAATTCCAAAATCTTTTGTACAAAAAATATCCCTTTACCCATAGTGTCTTTACTGAAAAGACAACACATAAGTAAAAGGATATCTCTATGTGGTCACCTCTCTCTTTTGAAATCTATATTACAAAAAGGAACGGAGGTGTTATTTATTTCGCTCAATCACATAATCAATATAAGCAGTAAGTGCCGCACGGATAGCTTCATCAGCCGATTCAGGAAGCAAAGCCAGCGCCTTATTGCGGTAGTCGTACATCACCTTTTCCGCATAGACGATACCTCCCTCCTGCTTTACATAATCTACAAAACCAGCAATTTCTTCTTTCGACGCACTAAGCGAACGGATGCGTAACGCCAATTCTTTCTTTGCTTCATCGGCACAGGCATTCAGTACATGCAGTGCCGGAAGCGTCAGCTTACCCTCCATCATATCATTTCCGGTAGGCTTGCCCAGCTCCTCATTGTCGAAGTAATCGAAGATATCATCCTTTATCTGAAAGGCAATGCCAATCATCTCACCAAAAAGAGCTGCCTTTTTTATTTCATCTTGTGGAGCATTTACCGAGATGGCGCCACTTTCTGCACTTGCCGTAAACAGTGCTGCCGTCTTTTTGCGGATAACGTCGAAATAAATCTCTTCTGAAAAATCGTGATTGCTGATGTTCACCAACTGAATAATCTCCCCTTCCGATAAGTTCTGTCCCAAGCGGGCCACAAGCTCCACCAGATCAATATGTTTGGTATACGAAGCATGACGCAGACTGGTTGCCAGCATATAGTCGCCTACCAGTACAGATACCTTGTTATCATAAAGTGCATTTACCGATGATTGTCCCCGCCGCTTGTTACTTTCATCCACCACATCATCGTGTACCAGACTGGCAGTATGAAGCAGCTCCAGTGACAATGCAGCATGTAAGGTGGAATCGTTTACCCCGCCATAAAGTTTTGCCATAAGCAAGACCAAAATGGGACGCATCATTTTTCCATTCCTCTGTTTGATATAGCCTAAAACTTCATTCAATAACGGAGTGGAACTTGTCAGTGAGGCGTCGAAAAGAGCCTTAAATTCGCTTAATTCCTTTTCTACGGGTTGCTTGATTACTTCTAACTTATTCATGGAGATTTATTTGGGTACAAAAGTAATAATAAAACAGCGAATACGGTATTTTTTTGTACTTTTACATAGAAAACTTAATAATTTTACACGAATGGAGAAACTATTTCTACTCGATGCGTATGCACTCATCTACCGTGCATACTATGCTTTTATCAAAAATCCGCGTATCAACTCCAAAGGTTTCAATACATCCGCTATTATGGGATTCGTCAATACTCTGGAAGATGTCCTGAGAAAAGAGAACCCTACCCATATCGGTATTGCCTTCGATCCTGCCGGACCGACGTTCCGCCACGAAGCTTTCGAGCAGTATAAAGCACAGCGCGAAGAAACTCCCGAAGTTATTCGCCTCTCTGTTCCTATTATTAAAGATATTATCCGTGCTTACCGTATTCCTATTCTCGAGGTACAAGGTTACGAGGCTGATGATGTCATCGGAACACTTGCAACCGAAGCCGGAAAACAGGGTATTACCACGTATATGATGACACCCGATAAGGACTATGGTCAGCTGGTGTCGGAAAATGTATTTATGTACCGACCCAAATATGGCGACAAGGAGTTCGAAGTAATGGGTGTAAAAGAAATCAAGGCCAAATTCGATATCGAATCACCTTTGCAGGTTATCGATATGCTGGGACTCATGGGTGATACGGCCGACAACATTCCGGGATGTCCGGGAGTAGGCGAAAAAACAGCCCAAAAATTAATCGCCCAATTTGGAAGCATCGAAAACTTGCTTGCCAATACCGACCAGCTGAAGGGGGCTATTAAAACAAAGGTGGAGAACAATCGCGAACAGATTACTTTCTCCAAATTCCTGGCTACCATTAAAACGGATGTCCCAATCTCACTCGACATGGAAGCGCTGAAACGTGAACAGCCCGACGAAGAGGAACTCCGCAAAATTTTTGAGGAATTGGAATTTCGTACCTTGTTGGACCGTATTCTCAAAACGGAAAAGAAAACAGCGGCTCCGGCAGCCTCTTCTCAAAGCGATCTCTTTGGATTTTTTACGGACGAGAATGCAGGCGAACAAAAAAATTCAAATCTCACGCGGTTAGAAGATCTGAATTTTGACTATCAACTTATTGATTCAGAGGATAAAATAGACGAATTATTACAAAATATCGTTACAAAAGATTTTTTCAGTCTAGATACGGAAACTACGGGAACCGATCCGATAACCGCCGAATTGGTAGGAATGAGCTTCAGTTTTACCGAAAATCAGGCATTTTATGTTCCTGTTCCGGCAAACCGTGAAGAAGCTTTGAAAATTGTTAATAAATTTAAATCAGTTCTCGAAAACGAAAAAACGCTGAAGATCGGACAAAATATAAAATACGATATGCTGGTATTGGGCAACTACGGTGTTGAAGTCCGCGGTCCGATGTTCGATACCATGATTGCACATTATGTACTCCAGCCCGAACTGCATCATGGTATGGATTATCTTGCTGAAGTCTATTTAAAATATGAAACCATAAAAATTGAGGAACTGATAGGCCCTAAAGGCAAAAACCAGAAAAACATGCGCGACCTCCCTCCTTCTTCGGTCTACAAGTATGCGTGTGAGGATGCCGACGTTACGTTGAAGTTAAAGAACGTACTGGAAAAGGAACTGGTCACAAACGGTGTCGACGAATTATTCCGAAGTATCGAAATGCCACTGGTGCCGGTCCTTGCCTATATGGAACGCAATGGAGTACGTATCGACACGGAAGCACTGAAAGAAACTTCCCGACATTTTACGGCACGCATGCAACAACTGGAAGAAGAAGTTCATCAGCTTGCCGGCATGGAGTTCAATATCGCTTCTCCCAAACAGGTCGGCGAAGTGTTGTTCGACCGTCTGAAAATAACAGACAAGGCGAAGAAAACCAAAACCGGACAGTATGTTACTTCCGAAGAAGTTCTGGAAAGCCTGCGCGGCAAACATGAGATTGTAGGGAAGATATTGGAACATCGGGGACTGAAGAAGTTACTGGGTACGTATATCGATGCCCTTCCTTTATTGATTAATCCCAAAACCGGGCACATACATACTTCATTCAATCAGACTGTTACCGCCACAGGTCGACTCAGTTCCAGCAATCCGAACCTGCAGAACATCCCCGTTCGCAATGAAGACGGAAAGGAAATCCGACGGGCATTTATTCCCGATGAAGGATGTGAGTTCTTCTCTGCCGACTATTCTCAAATCGAACTTCGTATTATGGCACACCTGAGTGGAGACCCTCACATGATAGAAGCCTTCCAGAAAGGACAGGATATTCACGCAGCCACTGCTGCAAAAATATATAAGGAGCCGCTGGAAAGTGTCACGCGTGAACAGAGAAGCAAGGCAAAGACTGCCAACTTTGGTATTATATATGGTATATCGGTATTCGGACTGGCAGAACGATTGAACATTGAACGGAAAGAAGCCAAGGAACTGATAGACGGCTATTTCGAAAATTACCCGCATGTAAAAGAATACATGGATAAAAGTATCCGGCTGGCACAAGAAAAAGGTTACATTGAAACAATCTTTAAACGTAAACGCTACCTGCCTGATATCAATTCACGAAATGCAGTTGTCCGCGGATATGCCGAACGCAATGCCATCAACGCACCGATACAAGGAAGTGCGGCCGATATTATCAAGGTGGCAATGATCCGTATCTACAAACGGTTCATGGAAGAAGGCATTCGCTCCAAAATGATTCTTCAGGTACACGATGAATTGAACTTCAGCGTCGTGCCCGAAGAAAAAGAAAAAGTGCAACAAATTGTGATATCTGAAATGGAAGCTGCTTACAAAATGAAAGCACCTTTGCGAGCAGACTGCGGTTGGGGTAAAAATTGGTTGGAAGCACATTGACACGGTTAAATTGTTAACAAATCTTTAAATGCTAACAAATTGCTAAAATATTCATTTTTTCTTATCGAAAAGTTAGCAACATCAAAAGGTTTTACTAACTTTGCAGTGTAATTAAAAACAAAAAGATAGTAACACCTTAAAATTTAAAGATATGAAAAAGATGAATTTACTCAAGATTTTATTTGTAACAGTATTTGTTTTTGCCGCTAACCTTACAGTTTTTGCTAACAGTCCGGAAACTGAACTGATATACAATACTGAAGAAATAGATGGAGTAAAGATGTCTGAAACCGTCTACAAAATGAATGAAGGTATTCTGACAAATTTTGAAAAATATAACTATAAGTACAACGACCAGAAACAAGTTGTTGAAAACATACTGCAAAAGTGGGACGCAAGTAAGGGAGAATGGCGTAACAACATGTGTATCAAATATCAATACAATGAAGGGAGCACTACTATCCAATACTATAAATGGAATGAATCAAAGAAAGATTATATTCTTGTTCCGCAGATGACAGTAACAATGAATATGTAAAAACTGCATACAAAAAAAACAATATTTTCATAAACTCTCTAACTTTAAGAGGCACCTCGTGAGAAGCGCCTCTTTTTTGTTTATCTTCCAGCTATATCTGTTTTTAGCCTATATTATAACAATTTGTTACTAAAATTTCGTTCCATTCTGTTTCAAAGGAACAACAACTAATCTTTCCTTAACTACGATACATTTCTGAAAATATCCATTGTTTTAGCAAAAGACAAAAAGAATGACTAACTTTGCAGGCTGAAAAAGACTGATAATTAATAAGGAAATAATATAAGCTTATGGCATTACAATGTGGTATCGTCGGTTTGCCTAACGTAGGAAAATCGACCCTTTTTAACTGTTTATCGAACGCAAAGGCTCAGGCAGCCAACTTCCCTTTCTGTACAATAGAACCGAATGTAGGCGTCATCACTGTACCAGACGAACGCCTGAACAAACTGGCAGAACTGGTTATTCCTGACCGTATCGTACCGACTACAGTAGAAATTGTAGATATTGCCGGATTGGTAAAAGGTGCAAGTAAAGGTGAAGGCCTCGGCAACAAGTTTCTTGCAAACATCCGTGAAACAGATGCTATTCTTCATGTTTTACGCTGTTTCGATGACGACAATGTAACACACGTAGACGGTAGTGTAAATCCTGTCCGCGATAAAGAAATTATCGATACAGAACTTCAGCTCAAGGACCTCGAAACAATAGAGAGCCGTATCCAGAAAGTTCAGAAACAGGCTCAGACGGGAGGCGACAAAGTAGCAAAACAAACTTACGAAGTATTGGTTCGCTACCGCGACGCACTGTTGCAAGGTAAATCAGCACGTACCGTACAATTCGAAACTAAGGATGAACAGAAAATCGCTCACGATTTATTCCTGCTGACTTCCAAACCGGTAATGTATGTCTGCAATGTCGACGAAGCCAGTGCTGTGACAGGCAACAAATACGTAGAACAGGTGCGTGAAGCTGTAAAAGAAGAAGGTGCCGAAATCCTGATTGTAGCTGCTAAGACAGAAGCCGATATCGCCGAACTGGAAACATACGAAGACCGACAGATGTTCTTGCAGGAAGTAGGATTGGAAGAGTCGGGTGTAAGCCGTCTGATCCGTTCTGCTTACAAACTGCTGAATCTGGAAACTTACTTTACCGCCGGAAAGATGGAAGTCCGCGCATGGACATTCCACAAAGGCTGGAAAGCTCCTCAGTGTGCCGGAGTTATCCACACCGACTTCGAAAAAGGCTTTATCCGTGCAGAAGTCATCAAGTACGACGACTTTATCAAATACGGCTCGGAAGCTGCCGTACGTGAAGCGGGTAAACTGAACGTAGAAGGTAAAGATTATGTCGTAGAAGACGGAGATATCATGCATTTCCGCTTCAACGTATAATACATCATACAACATTCCTATAAATCGGTCACCGCCTGGTGTCCGATTTATTTTTTTAACCCTAAAAACCATAAACCATGAACTATCTGATTATAGGTACCGGCGGTGTGGGAGGAAGTATCGCCGGATTTCTTGCACTGGCAGAAAAAGAAGTGACATGTATCGCACGGGGAAAGCATCTCGAAAGTATCCGCAAACACGGACTTCACCTGAAATCCGACCTGAAAGGGGAACATTACTTGAAAGTAAACGCTTGTACGGCAGAAGAATATCAGGGAAAAGCCGATGTCATCTTTGTCTGTGTCAAGGGATATTCCATCGACTCGGTCAAAGAGGTGATAGAACGTGCCGCTGCTCCTCATACACTGGTCATCCCTATACTAAACGTTTATGGTACGGGGCCACGTATCGGACGCCTCACTCCTGGGGTTACCGTACTCGACGGCTGTATCTATATCGTAGGCTTTGTATCTGGAGAGGGAGAAATCACCCAGATGGGTAGTATCTTCCGTCTGGTTTTCGGAGCACGGCCGGAACAAGGTGTTGCCCGGGAACGCATTGAAGCTATTGCCGAAGATATCAGAAGTTGCGGCATCAAAGTCGATGTTTCCGACGATATTAATCGCGATACTTTCATCAAATGGGCATTTATCTCGGCCATGGCATGTACCGGTGCTTACCACGACGTCCCGATGGGGGAAGTACAGCACGAAGGCGAAGTTCGTGATACGTTTATCGGATTATCCAACGAAAGTGCCGCCATCGGACGGAAAATGGGCATTGCTTATCCGGAAGATCCTGTAGCCTACAACCTGAAAGTCATCGACAAACTCGATCCGCACAGCACAGCCTCGATGCAGAAAGATCTTGCCCGCGGACATGAATCGGAAATACAAGGTATGTTGTTCGATATGATTGACTTGGGAGAACGATTAGGCATTGATATGCCAACCTACCGAAAAGTGGCTCTGAAATTCAAAGGAAAATGATGATCTATACGCAACAGGAAGCTGGAACATGCCTGTTGCACTGACCGTCAGCCATGCGTTTGTCGACGGAGCACATATCTCGCTTTTCTTCGAGAAAATAGAACAATACCTCAAAGAAATCGGCCAGTAACCTACATTCATAAAACAAACAGGACCACAGCAATTCCATAGCCTAGAGCCGAAGACCCATTCTTCGACAGACTTCTCAGCTTGCTGCGGTCCTGTTTATCAATTCCAGCTTATTCCCGATTCAGGTAATCGCATAATTTCTGCGTTGCCCGTGCCCGGTGACTGATTTTATTCTTTTCTTCATTTCCCATTTCGGCAAATGTTTCGGTATATCCTTCGGGGACGAACACCGGATCGTAGCCAAAGCCCGAACAACCGCGTTTTTTTTCGATTATTTCGCCTTTTACCATGCCTTCGAAGAGATGTTCCGTTCCTCCCTCGATCAGGCAAATAGCCGTACGAAATTGCGCCTTACGGTTGGACTTGCCTTCCAGTTCTGCCAACAGCTTTTTCATGTTGGCTTCCGAGTCGTGTCCTTCTCCTCCGGCATAACGTGCCGAATACACCCCGGGAGCGCCTCCCAAAGCCTCAACCTCCAGGCCGGTATCATCAGCGAAACAGTCCAAGCCATAATTTTTGTAAATATATTCTGCTTTCAATGCTGCATTCCCCTCCAGTGTATCTGCCGTTTCCGGAATGTCAGCCTCGCAATGAATATCTTTCAAACTCAGTACTTCGACCTTATCTCCTAAGATGGCACGTATCTCGTCCAACTTATGAGCATTGTTCGTAGCAAAAACCAATTTCTTTTTCATAATCAATATTATACTATCATTTTCCGCACAAAGATACATATACTCAGGCAACCAGCCGCTACTTCATGCACCTATTTTCTGTGTACCTCCGGCAAGGCAAGCCTCTCTCCTGTCTATATAAAAAAGCCCGGCTTCCTTACCGGAAACCGGACCCTTAGTGTGTAGCCTATATTAATTCAAAATAATTTCGTCTACAAATAAATAACCCGTCTTGCCTTTTCCTCCATGCCATGCCGGAATACTCTTTTCCGACAGCGCTTTTACTTTGACATAACGTGCCTTTACCGGAGTGAAAGTCAGTGTATGCTCATATACCTGATTCGGATCTGTTTCCTTCATAACCGGATAAGTTTCCGAAGCCACCTGCTTGAAGGTCTGGTTGTCATCCGATACTTCTACCGAAATACCTCTGGCATCGAATATCCAGTCACCTTTCTCTACACAAGTATGTAAGGTCATCGAACTGATCTCTGTTGCCTCCTTCAAGTCGATAACAGCTTCCATGTCATTTCCATAGAAAGCAATCCAGCGACCGGTCTTATAGTTACGATTACCCGTCATACCGTCTACCAGAGTAATGGCGCCGTTATATTCATACGCCTTGTTAATCGGCTGTAACATGGTGATTGGTTTTGCTGTCGACTTACAGAAAGAAATGCTGTCGCATGTAATGCGTGAAGTACCTTCCGGACGTATAGCAGCCATACGCAACACACAAGTCTTGTCAATGGACAAACCGTTTTCATACTTCAACGAAGCAGTTGTCGGTTCCGTACCGTCGAGTGTATAATACACAGGTGCATCGTCAATGGTATACGCATTTACATCCAGCTTTCCTGTTTCCTGATTAGGCTCAATCTTCACATTTACGTCGAAAATATGCGTTGCATAGTTCCATCCCTTCAACTGATAAATCTTTGTCAGGCGGGCCGTACGCTTCAGGAAGCCTGCATAATCTTTCTTCTTGTCGGGAGTACTCCACTGCGTTTCACAAAGAGCAGCCATACGCGGTAACGTCATATACTGTACCTGAGCGAAAGTCGGCATATATTCCGTCCACACATTAGCCTGTACACCCGTAATGTATTTTTGTTCTTCCGGAGTCAACTCAGCCGGCATCGGCTCATAGCTGTATACACGGTCCATCGGGAGATATCCTCCGATAGCCAGCGGCTCGTTTTCGGTATCTTTTGCCTGATAATAATCGAAGTACAAATAGGTATTCGGAGTCATGATCACGTTGTGTTTCTGGCGTGCAGCTTCGATACCTCCTGCTTCACCTCTCCACGACATAACGGTAGCATTCGGAGCCAGTCCGCCTTCCAGTATTTCATCCCAGCCAATAATGTTACGTCCGTGCTCATTCAGGAACTTTTCTGCCTCTCCGATGACATAGCTTTGCAAGTACTCTTCTTTCGAATGCTTGCTGTCACTCTTAATGCCCAGTGCCTTGATTCTTGCCTGACATTTCGGACAAGTCTTCCACTTGTCTTTCGGGCATTCGTCACCGCCTACATGAATATATTTCGACGGGAAGATATCGATAATTTCACTCAGCACATCCTTGATGAACTGAATCGTCTGGTCGTTTCCTGCACAAAGCACATTATCGGAAACGCCCCACATCGTCCAGACTTTATACGGACCACCGGTACATCCCAACTCCGGATAAGCAGCCAGCGCAGCCTGCATGTGTCCCGGAAGGTCAATTTCAGGAATAACGGTAATATAACGTTCTGCCGCATAAGCAACGATTTCCTTCGCTTGTTCCTGTGTATAGAAACCGCCATAAGGCTTACCGTCATATTCACCCGAATTACGTCCGATTACCGTTTCGTCACGTTTCGAACCGATTTCCGTCAGCTTCGGATATTTCTTGATTTCAATACGCCATCCCTGGTCTTCGGAAAGATGCCAGTGGAAACGGTTGATGTTATGCAAGGCAAGCATGTCTATGTAGGTTTTGATTTCGTCCACAGTAAACATGTGACGACCCACGTCGAGCATCATACCACGATAGCTGAAACGCGGACTGTCGTTGATTTCCACGGCAGGCAATTCAATCGCTCCACCTCCTTCGTGTACAGAAACCGACTTACGCAACGTCTGAATGCCATAGAATACTCCAGCCTCAGAAGGAGCAGCAATCACCACTTTCTTGCCATCTACAGTCATACGGTATGCCTCCGGCGAATTAGCTTCCAGTCCCAGTTTCAGTACGATTCCGCTTTCTTCATCTCCTTCCTGTACCTTCAGGTCAATGCCGGTCTGCTCCTTGATGAACGAAGCCAGAAACTCGGCGTTCTTCTTCATCTTTTCATTACCGGCCGTGTAATAAATCGTTTCTCCGCTCTTCAGCAGGAAGCCGTTTTGTTGAGGAGTTGTCATCTCCAAAGGCATCGGCACAATCTGATAATCAGCGACAGCCGTCGGTTGTTCCGTACAAGAGGTCGCCAATATACCGGCAAATGCCAGCCCCAAGCAGTTCAATTTTGAGAAGGGTTTCATAAAAGTTAAATATAAAGGTTAGTATTCAATTTATTCATGTTCAATAGAGCAGATATCACCCAACTGACGTATGTTCACCGTGAGATCTTCCAGCGCACATCCGTCGCCCGAAGTTACAAGTATCTTTCGGGAAACACCAGGCAACAGGTCGAAAAAATTATCCGAAAAACGTACTCCCTGAACCGGTATCTCGATAAACACATCACGAGCCAGCTGGTCCGACTTCAATGTCAGTTCATAAGCACCGTTTTTCTTTTTCATTTTGCAGCTGATCTTTGCCTGAGGCAAGTGCTGAGATTTGGGAAGTGCCGGATAATAAACTTCATCCGAAAGAATCTCTCGGCCATGCCGGTCCTTCAAGGTCATGTGGATAAACGAAGTAGTCGTATCGCATGCGGCAAAAGCCTGATTCCAGTCCTCTTCGTAAAAAACGACGGAAGAATTAACCGGCAGCTTACCCTCTACCTGATGCCGGCGCAGCACCTTCCCTTTGAAGTTCATCAGTTCCATCTGCAACACGACATCTTTTGTCTTCAACACATCCGACATAACATAGTATCTCAGTTTATCTCCCTCACGGATAGCATCTACCAGCACGGGGGCAAATGCCCGGCGACTCTGGTAATGCAAGGCCTTCCAGTTACCGAAGTAATCGATAGCCGACCACGAAACCACTGGCCAGCTGTCATTGAGCTGCCAGATTAGACTGCCCATGCAATACGGACGATTCCGACGATGCGCTTCCATTCCTTGACGCATTCCGTGTCCTTGCAGCACCAATCCCAGATACACTAGGTCCTCAAATTTTTCAGGAACCGGATAATACAGTCCCATGGCCTTCTTAATCAGGAAATTGCCAATTGAACTCTTCTGATGCGCGTTCATCACCGGCGATTCCATGTCATAGTCTTCCGGCGTAGCAAAGGAATGTATGGTTTTCATTTCAGGGAACGACTGGAAGCCGAATTCGCTCATGAAACGGGGGATTTCCGTATCCAGACTCTCGAAAGGTTTCTGTCCGTACCATGTTCCCCAGTTATGGCTGTCCCCTCTCTTCCAGCTCTCCGGCCTGCCCCAATTGGCTTCGTAAGGAGAACTCTCCAGATAAAACCTGCCGGGATCCAGCTCTTTCACTTTTTCCGGCAACAGCTTACGGAACAATATATCATATCCGTCTGCCAGTTGCTGATAGATTTCAGGACCGTATTTCCGCTTCCATCCCCAATATTTCATACCCTCACCGACTTCATTGTTGCCACACCACATTGCCAGCGAAGCATGATTGCGCAGACGCTTGATGTTGTAAACCACTTCCTCCGATACCTGTTTCAGAAAAGCAGGGTCATGCGGATAAGGAGTACAGGCAAACATAAAGTCCTGCCACACCAGTATCCCCCGCTTGTCTGCCTCCTCATACAAGGCATCGTCTTCATACACTCCTCCACCCCAGACACGTATCATATTCATGTTTGCAGCCTGTACATCCTCCAGCAAGCGGACATACCGTTCACGGGTGACACGTGGCAACAAGGCATCCGAAGGTATCAGATTGGTTCCCTTGGCGAACATCGGAATACCGTTCACCTCAAAATAGAAGCTCATGCCCAGACTATCCTCCTCGTTTACGACACGTATCGAGCGAAGTCCAATCCGATGTTGCTGGCTGGCAACCGTTTCTCCATCCATGCAGACCGAAGCACGGAAATCATACAAGGCAGCCTCTCCCCATCCATTGGGCATCCATAAATGCGGAGATTCAATGGTCAGAGGAAGCGATACCGTATTCAGCCCCGGTTGCAAGCGGACCGTTTGTTCCACGCTCCGGCTCTCCTCCTGTCCGTAAGCATAGGTCACCTTTACCTGTGCCTCCCGTATTTCGTTGCCGAGATTACGTATTTCCAGCCGGTTGTCTACTTCCGCCCAGTCAGAAGTTACCGACTGCTGGCAGACAAAATAATCATCTATTTCCGCCTGATTGGCAAATTCCAGACGGACCGGTCGCCAGATACCACATGTCACCATCCGGATTCCCCAGTCCCAGCCGTATGAATAAGGCGCCTTACGGGTGAAGATACTTACCCGTTCGGCCCGATGGTCATTGGCTGCCGGATAAATAAAGCCGTTTGTTTTCCACTGAGGCATGGCTTCCCGAATCGGCGAACGGAAGCGAATGAGCAGCTTGTTCTCCCCGCTCCTCAAAACCTGTTTCACCGGTACCCGATAGCCGACAAACATATTGTCGGCCTTCAGTATGCATGCTCCGTTCAGCGAAACATCGGCATACGTGTCAAGTCCATCAAAAACCAGAAAAATTTCTTGATGCGCAAGTTGCTCTTCCGAGAGCACGAAAGACGTCCGATACAACCAGTCTTCATCTTCCACCCATTGTATCTCTTTTTCATTCATCCCGTAAAAAGGATCAGGTAGTTTACCCAGAGCCATCAAATCCTGATGGACGGTACCGGGCACAGTGGCAGGCAACCATTCATCACTTCCATACTTTGAAAACTGCCAGTTGGAGTGAAGTGTCAGACTATCGGCAAGTGCGGTATTACCCAACGAAAAAAGACCTGTCCATAATACCGCCAGAATGATTTTCCACATATTTTTCACATTACAGATTTAAGAACCATACCACTAGATTTCGCTCCCCTCACTCTCATCTTTCAAGAGCTTCCTCTCCCTTATGAGAAAAGCCGAGAAAGAGCTTCAAAAAAGCAGGACAAAAGGATTTCAGGCGAAATTTCTTCATGATACAAAATAAAGCAAGTTTTTCCGATAAAACAAATAAAATCAATCGGAAAAACTTGCTTTATTTCATCAAACGCCCTAGGGCTTGTTTAAATCTTTCAGCCTATCGCCGAAATTTATTTTACTTTCAGCTTATCAAATCCTTCGCCGTATACTCCCACCACATTGCTTTGGGAAACAAAAGCATCCGGATCGATATCTTTTACCAGACGGAAAATATCAAGCGACTCACCTTTCTTTGCCAGCACCACAATAACCTTGATGTCTTGCTTGCTATACCAGCCCTGTCCGTCGAGCAACGTTACCCCACGGTCTATCTGGGTAGAAATACCTTCTGCTATCTGCTCATATTTCCGTGAAAAGATCAGGAACTGGACCGACTGACGGGAACTGTTGATCACATAGTCAATGACGAAACTCATGATAAACAGCACGCAGAAACCGAACAACACGCGCTTCCAGTCGTGAAAGATGAAGTAACACGACGAAATGATCACGATATCACAGTACATCATCATACGTCCCAATGTAACGTCCTTGTATTTGTTGATAATCCATGCGATAATATCCGTTCCTCCCGTACTACCGTTGTTGCAGAATACGATGCCGATTCCGAAGCCAAGCAGTCCGGCACCGATGACACAAGCCATGAACTCCTGCCCCGGTCCCAAAAGCTGAGGAAGATTTCCGTCACTGTTCCTGAACAATACCTGAAACCACCATAGCAGGAAAGTCAGCATAAAGATGGCATAGATGGTCTTCACACTGAATTTCGGTCCCAGAATCTTCAAGGCAAATCCCAGGAAAACCGCATTGATCACAAAGTAAGAAATCTGAATCTCTATCCCGGTAGCATAATAAATAATAGCGGCAATACCACTTACTCCACCGGTTGTTATCTGGTAAGGCAACAGAAAAGCAACCCATCCCAGCGCATAACATACCAGTCCGAAAGTAATGGCAAGGTAGTCTTTCGACTCCCTGCCTATTTTTCTCTTTAGAATCGCTTCCATACGTGTGCGATTAAAGTACGATGTTTACAATCTTCTTCGGCACGATGATGACTTTCTTCGGTGTCTTGCCTTCAATCCATTTCTGCGACTGTTCATCGCTCATAACGGCTGCCTGAATGGTTTCGTTGTCTGCATCGGCAGGGAATTCCATCGTAAAGCGAGCTTTTCCGTTGAAAGAGATTGTATATTTCACACTGTCTTCCTTCAGGTATTCTTCGTTGAATACCGGCCATTGTGCGTCACAAACCGATGTCGTGTTACCCAATGCTTCCCACAATTCTTCTGCCAGATGTGGAGCAAACGGAGCAATCAGTACTACCAGATCACTCATCACAGCTTTGTTACGGCATTTCAGCGAAGTCAGTTCGTTTACACAAATCATGAAGGCACTGATAGATGTATTGTAAGAGAAGGTCTCAATATCGCCTGTCACCTTCTTGATCAGCTTATGAATAGACTTCAGTTCTTCCTTGGTCGGCTCTCCTACTGCCGGCATGAAATTGCCCTGACGGTCGTAGAACAAGTTCCAGAGCTTCTTCAGGAAACGGTGAACACCGTCAATACCATTTGTATCCCATGGCTTAGACTGTTCAACCGGGCCGAGGAACATTTCGTACATACGCAGCGTATCGGCACCATATTTCTCGACAATCATGTCCGGATTCACTACGTTGTACATCGATTTACTCATCTTTTCGACTGCCCATCCGCAGATATATTTACCGTCTTCCAGAATAAATTCTGCATTGTGGTATTCCGGACGCCAGTTCTTGAAGGCTTCTACATCCAACACATCGTTTGATACAATATTCACGTCGACATGCAGCGGAGTCACGTCGTACTGATCTTTCAAGCCCAGTGAAACAAAGGTATTGGTATCCTTGATACGGTAAACAAAGTTGCTTCGGCCCTGAATCATACCCTGGTTCACCAGTTTCTGGAACGGCTCTTCCTTGATGCTCACACCCAGGTCGAACAGGAACTTGTTCCAGAAACGAGAATAAATCAAGTGTCCGGTAGCATGTTCCGTACCACCCACGTACAAGTCAACGTTCTGCCAGTAACGGTCGGCTTTTTCAGAAACCAATGCCTGATCGTTGTGCGGATCCATGTAACGCAAGTAGTAAGCCGATGAACCGGCAAATCCCGGCATGGTATTCAGTTCCAGCGGGAAAACAGTTACGTTATCTATCTTGGTATTCTCTACCACTTCACCTTTGGTTACATCCCACGCCCATTTGGTAGCATGTCCCAATGGAGGTTCACCGGTTTCGGTAGGCAGGAATTTATCTACTTCAGGAAGTTCCAGCGGCAACTTGCTTTCGTCTATCATGTAAGGCATGCCATCCTTGTAGTAAACCGGGAACGGCTCACCCCAGTAACGCTGACGAGAGAAAATGGCATCACGCAGACGGTAGTTCACTTTGACACGACCCAAATGATGTTCTTTTACATATTTCTTGGTAGCAGCGATAGCTTCCTTAATAGTCAGTCCGTTCAGGTTCAAATCGCAGTAAGGAGTAACTCCAGCCTTCGGTGAATTACATACGATACCCTCCTTTGCGTCGAAACTTTCTTCCGATACATCACAACCTTCTACCAGCGGAATGATCGGCAGGTTGAAGTGTTTTGCAAACGCGTAGTCACGACTGTCATGAGCCGGAACGGCCATGATAGCACCTGTACCGTAACCAGCCAGTACATAGTCGCTGATCCATACCGGAACAACCTCTCCTGTAAACGGATTGACAGCGTACGAACCACTAAACACGCCTGTTACACGACGGTCGGCGATACGTTCACGTTCGGTACGTTTCTTGGTACGATCCAGATAAGCTTCCACTTCTGCTTTCTGACCTTCGGTTGTCAGCAGCGGAACAAGCTCACTTTCAGGAGCCAGCACCATAAATGTTACCCCAAACATAGTATCGGCACGGGTTGTAAAGATGGTAAATTCCAGATCGCTGTCTTTTACCTTGAAACGAACTTCCGTACCTTCCGAACGGCCGATCCAGTTACGCTGTGTTTCCTTCAATGAATCGGTCCAGTCCACCGTTTCCAGTCCATCAAGCAGACGCTGAGCATAAGCCGAAACACGCAAACACCACTGGCGCATCTTCTTCTGTACCACCGGATAACCACCTCGTTCGGATACACCGTCTACCACTTCATCGTTTGCCAGTACGGTACCCAGTTGCGGACACCAGTTCACCATTGTTTCACCTAGATAAGCGATACGGTAGTTCATCAGCACTTCCTGCTGTTCTTTTTCGTTCTTGGCCTTCCATTCTTCAGCCGTAAAGCTCAGTTCTTCAGTGCAAGCTACATCCAAGCCTTCTGTACCTTTTTCTTCGAAATGCTTGATCAGTTCGCTGATAGGTTCAGCCTTTCCGCATGCGTTACAGTAATAGCTGTTGAACATCTTCTGGAAAGCCCACTGAGTCCAGTGGTAATATCCCGGATCACAAGTACGCACCTCGCGGTCCCAGTCGAACGAGAAACCAATCTTGTCCAACTGCTGACGGTAGCGGTTGATGTTGTTTACGGTAGTGATAGCCGGATGCTGGCCGGTCTGGATGGCATATTGTTCGGCAGGCAGACCGTAAGCATCGTATCCCATCGGATTCAATACATTATAGCCCTGCAAGCGTTTGTAACGAGCATAAATATCGCTGGCAATATATCCAAGCGGATGTCCTACATGCAGTCCCGCTCCAGACGGATAAGGGAACATGTTCAGTACATAGAACTTTTTCTTCGATTCATCTTCAACAACTTTGTAGGTCTTGTTATCCACCCACCTCTGCTGCCATTTTTTCTCGATTTCTCTGAAATTATATTCCATAGTGGCGTTATATATTTGATTTTTTTACGATTTCCGCAATATCGTGCAAAGATAGTAAGTCTTCGGGAATAAACCCGATTTTTCCGCCAACAAATATCAATCAATCGGTTATCTCGCAACCTATTACCTCTTGCTTCTTGTTAAATGTCGCTACAAATACTATTTTCTCCGTCAGAGAATGCAAAAAATTTCATGAAAACATTGTCCTATTTTCAACGTAGTTAACATATTATAAACAGGCTGTGAATAACTATTAAAAGAGTAGTTAATAATCTATTTATCAAAAAGAAATCAAAAGTATTGAATCAACAAAACAGGAGATTATTAACAGGACTTTCAACAAGTATATCAACATCTAAAACAGATACTCCCACTCTTTTCACATACTTATGAAACAATTTATCCGATAGTCCGCCCACACCTATGAAAACCCACTGGTATAAGCTTCCAAGTTTTTGTACAAAAATAAATTTCTTTTGTACAAAAAATAAAAAAATACGCAGACAAATCTATCCATATTCGAAGAGGTTTCAAGCAACCTTTGCAGATACTTAAATTACATAACGTCTCAAAAAGAAAATTCCCCTCTGTACTTCTATCCATAGAACATACAGAGGGGAATCTATATCCACTATCTACCAGCCTTTAACTTGCAAAATCCGCCCAGTTAGTCAGTCGCATATCTCCCTTTTTGAGGAATACCTGATGCATACCCAGCGCAGCCGACAAGCTGTGGCAAGTCTGCCCTTTGGTAGAAATCTTCAGGTAATCCCACAACAACTGCTTGTAGTCCGGATGCGCACAATTTTCGATGACAGCCTGTGCACGCTCCATCGGGCTCTTCCCTCTCAGGTCGGCAATACCCTGTTCGGTAATAATCACATTCACCGAGTGCTCGCTGTGATCCAGGTGCGATACCATCGGCACGATGGAACTGATACATCCTCCTTTGGCCGTCGACGGACAAGAGAAGATCGAAATATAAGCGCTGCGCGTAAAGTCGCCCGAACCGCCAATACCATTCATCATCTTCGTACCACAGATATGCGTAGAGTTTACATTTCCGTAAATATCCGCTTCGATAGCCGTGTTCATCGAAATGACACCGATGCGGCGAACTACCTCCGGACAGTTGGATATTTCCGACGGACGGAGTACCAGCTTGTGGCGGAAGAAATCCATATTATCGTAAATATCTTGCAGACAGTCGTTTGTCACACTGAGCGAACAGGTACTACCAAACTTGATTCTACCCTCTTTTATCAGATTAATGACCGAATTTTGAATGACCTCCGTATACATTTCAAACGGCGGAATGCTGGGGTCTTTACCCAGCGCACTGAGCACTGCATTGGCAATGTTTCCTACGCCCGACTGCAACGGCAGGAAGGTAGACGGAATAATCCCGCGGCGCATGTCCGCAGCCAGGAAATCGGCAACGTTCTGACCGATCTTATCGGTTACAGGGTCCGGATCGTGGAAACCACGTGCTTCATCCGGAAGATTTACCTCCACCACTCCGACAATCTTTGCTGGATCTACCTGAATATAAGGCAACCCGATGCGGTCGCTCGGACGTACGATCGGAATCGGACGACGATACGGCGGACGTTCCATTTCGTACAAGTCATGCACTCCGATCAGTCTCTTGCTGTGAGCAGCGTTCAGCTCTACAATCACGCGGTCGGCCAGGCGGGCAATCGTCGGCGAGATACCCACTCCTGCCGTCAGATAAATCCGTCCGTCGGCAGTCAGTTCACAAGCTTCGATAATTGCCGTAGTCACGTGTCCCAGAAACCCGGAACGCAGACGCTGCGCTACTTGCGACAAATGTATATCAGTATAATTAATCTCTCCGGCATTCACAGCCTTACGGAAATCAACATTCGTTGTATATGGTGCACGAAAATGAATAGCATGAGCACGAGCCAGCACCCCGTCGCAAGAATCTCCCGTAGAAGCTCCCGTAATGATTCCTACCTGAAACTGTTCTCCCCGGGCGTGTTTCTCTTCTGCCTGCTTGGCAAGCTCTGCCGTAACGGCTTTCGGACTTCCTGCCGGTGTAAACCCGCTCAGGGCGATTATCTCTCCATCTTTTATCAGGCTGGCAGCTTCGGCTGCGGTCATAATGTTATAATTCATGGTATTAGGTGTTTTTATAATTGTTAGTATTAAACTTTCATTACTTTCGGTTTCTAGTATTTACGGTTAAAAATTTCGGAATAAATAAAGGCACGCCGCGCCTCTTCCGGTGTTCTCAGCCGGATATCCCTGCCCGACGTACTTGGCGGAGCCGCATGCTGTACATCCCTTTCTTGCGGTTTCCCGGATGTTTTCCGGTTCCTTCTCTCCGCTCCTTCTCTCCTTCTATTTTTCTCTTTTACAGCACGATGAGCTACATGCTCTTCTTTCACGAAAGACTCAGCATCTTCCGCTTCCACACGCACCGGTGCTCTCCCCGCCGTTCTCCCGCGGGAAGTACGATTTCGTTTCTTTTCTTTTTTGATATAATTCCGATACGCAGTCAGGGCAACAGCCACTACCACAACCAGTATGCTTACCACGTCGTCCATCGTCTGTCCAAATGTTAAGGAGTTGCCCAAAGATACTAATAAATATCACATATTCATGGAATTTAGGGAAGAAACTCATATATTTGCAAATGAATTTATTAAATAATAACATAACATTATGACAAAAGAAGCTACGGGAGCGGACTTTAAATCCGCAACCAAACTGGAAACCAAAAAACTATTTATTGAGACTTACGGTTGTCAGATGAATGTGGCCGATAGCGAGGTTATCGCGTCTATCATGCAGATGGCAGGATATACTCCCTGCGATAGCCTGGACGAAGCCGATGCCGTATTTATGAACACCTGTTCCATCCGCGACAACGCCGAACAAAAAATTCTGAACCGTCTGGAGTTTTTCCATTCGCTGAAGAAAAAGCGCAAGCATCTCATCGTAGGTGTACTGGGATGTATGGCCGAACGTGTAAAAAACGACTTGATCGAAAACCATCACGTTGACCTGGTAGCGGGACCTGATTCTTATCTTACGCTGCCCGATCTGATCAGTGCCGTCGAGGCAGGAGAGAAGGCCATCAACGTAGAACTTTCTACTACAGAGACTTACCGCGATGTCATTCCTTCACGTATCTGTGGAAACCACATCTCCGGCTTTGTATCTATCATGCGCGGATGCAACAATTTCTGCCACTACTGCATCGTACCTTATACACGCGGACGTGAAAGAAGCCGCGACGTGGAAAGTATCCTGAACGAGGTCCGCGACTTGCAGCACAAAGGTTACAAGGAAGTGACCTTGCTGGGACAGAACGTAAACTCTTACCGTTTCGAGCGGGAAGGAGAGGTGGTAACATTCCCGATGCTGCTGCGCATCGTGGCCGAAGCCGTACCCGATATGCGCGTACGCTTCACGACTTCGCATCCTAAGGACATGAGCGACGAAACCTTACATGTCATTGCCGACGTGCCCAACGTATGCAAGCACATCCACCTGCCGGTACAGAGCGGAAGTTCACGTATTCTGAAACTGATGAACCGCAAATATACACGCGAATGGTACCTGGAAAGGGTAGAGGCCATCCGCCGTATCATCCCCGACTGCGGACTGAGCACGGATATTTTCTCCGGCTTCCACTCCGAAACGGAAGAAGACCACCAGATGAGCCTCTCGCTGATGCGCGAATGTGCTTACGACTCGGCCTTCATGTTCAAGTATTCCGAGCGTCCGGGAACATACGCTTCCAAGCATCTACCCGACGACGTCCCCGAAGAAGTCAAGATACGCCGCCTGAATGAGCTGATCGAATTGCAGAACCAATTGTCTGCCGAGAGCAATGCCCGCGACGTAGGCAAAACCTTCGAGGTACTGGTTGAGGGAGTATCCAAGCGCTCAAAAGAACAGCTGTTCGGACGTACAGAACAAAATAAAGTCGTGGTATTCGACCGTGGCACGCACCGTATCGGCGATTTTGTACGTGTACGCATCACCGAATCCAGCTCTGCTACGCTAAAAGGCGTTGAAGTTAGTGACTAATCCCAAAAACAATAACGAAATACATAAAATCAAATTCGAAAAGTAACAATGAAAAGAAGAATCACGCTCAGTTGGCTGCTCATGGCACTAATCTGCTTGCCCATGTTCGCTCAGATGCAAGATCCGGTACGGTTCAAGACCGAATGGAAAACTCTTTCGGCTAATGAAGCTGAAATTATCTTTACTGGTACGATGGACCAGGGTTGGCATGTATATTCTACCGACCTGCAAGAAGGAGGTCCTACTTCTGCAACTTTCAATATTGATAAAATAGAAGGTGCCGAACTGGTTGGTAAATTGACTCCTATAGGGAAGGAAATCAAACAGATGGATCCTATTTTTGAAATGGAAGTGAAATTCTTCGAAGGTACGGCCAAATTCTCTCAGAAAGTTAAACTGACCGGTGGCAATTACCTGATTACCGGTTACTTGGAATATGGCGCTTGCAACGATCAGAACTGTCTGCCACCTACCAGCGTAGATTTTTCTTATAAAGGAACAGTTGCCGCAACTGCTTCTGCCGCACCGGCCTCTGCCAAGGGTGAAGAAGAAGTTGCTGCCAGCGAACCTGCCGAAACAGCAGACTCTGCGGCAGTAGCAGCAGCTCCCCAGACTTTGAAGGAAGCAACCGATTACTGGAAACCGGTCATCAAGGAACTTTCCAGCTACGGAGACAACGAAGAACAGCAGTCACATTCCTGGATTTATATCTTCTTCGCCGGAATGGTAGGAGGTATACTTGCTTTGTTCACTCCTTGTGTATGGCCCATCATCCCGATGACGGTCAGCTTCTTCCTGAAACGTACAAAGGACAAGAAGAAAGGTATTCGCGACGCATGGACCTATGGAGCTTCTATCGTAGTCATCTACGTGGCACTGGGACTTGCCATTACGTTGATTTTCGGAGCCAGTGCATTGAACGCTTTGTCAACCAATGCAATCTTCAACATCTTCTTCTTCCTGATGCTGGTTGTCTTCGCCGCTTCTTTCTTCGGAGCGTTCGAAATCACCCTGCCGTCTAAGTGGAGCAACGCTGTCGACAGCAAGGCAGAAGCAACCACCGGTCTGCTCAGCATCTTCCTCATGGCATTTACCTTGTCACTGGTATCTTTCTCTTGTACAGGTCCTATCATCGGATTCCTGCTGGTAGAAGTTTCCACCACAGGTAGCGTGGTTGCACCGGCTATCGGAATGTTGGGCTTTGCCATTGCCTTGGCTTTGCCGTTCACCCTCTTCGCCATGTTCCCGTCATGGTTGAAATCCATGCCGAAATCGGGTGGTTGGATGAACGTCATCAAGGTTGTACTGGGCTTCCTGGAACTGGCATTCGCACTGAAGTTCCTGTCGGTTGCCGACTTGGCTTACGGCTGGAGATTGCTCGACCGTGAAACCTTCCTGGCACTCTGGATCGTTATCTTTGCACTGTTGGGTATGTATCTGCTGGGCAAAATCAAGTTCCCGCACGACGACGATAATAATAAGGTAGGGGTAGGACGCTTCTTCCTAGCACTCTTCTCACTGGCCTTTGCCGTATACATGATTCCGGGACTTTGGGGAGCACCGCTGAAAGCTGTCAGCGCTTTTGCACCTCCTATGCAGACTCAGGACTTCAACCTATACAAGAACGAAGTACACGCTAAATTCAACGACTTCGATGCCGGTATGGAATATGCCCGCCAGAACAACAAGCCGGTCATGATTGACTTCACCGGATACGGTTGCGTAAACTGCCGTAAGATGGAGCTTGCCGTATGGACCGATCCGAAAGTCAGCCAGATTCTGAACGACGACTACGTACTGATTACACTGTATGTAGACGAGAAGACTAAGTTGCCGGAACCGATCAAGGTGACAGAAAACGGAACAGAACGCACCCTGCGTACGATAGGCGACAAGTGGAGCTACCTGCAACGTTCTAAATTCGGAGCCAACGCACAGCCGTTCTACGTATTGCTTGACAACGAAGGTATGCCGCTGAACCAATCATATTCTTACGACGAAGACATTGCTAAATACGTAGATTTCTTACAGACAGGTCTGAAGAACTACAAGAAATAATTCCCAATGGGAGACAACATGAAGAAGCTTCCGGAAATCTTTTAGTGGTTTCCGGAAGCTTTTTTATTTTTTACAAATCAATATGATCCCATGATTTATTTCTTATACTCTTAAAGAACCTTAACGAAACGCCCTCCATACCCGATTTATTTGTTATTTTGCAGCAAATTAGGGAATAAAGTGAATATACTCAATATAGATACATGTCCCCTCTGCGGAAAAAAGCATTTCGAAGAGGTGCTGACTTGCACAGATCATTATGCGACCGGTGAAAAATTTACCATTTACCGCTGTACGGCGTGCGGCTTTCTGTTTACGCAGCATGTGCCCGACGATAGTGTAATCGGCCGGTATTATGAGTCGCCGGACTATATCTCGCATACGGATACGCGTAAGGGGCTGGCAAACCGCCTGTACCATTATGTGCGCGGATATATGCTGGGACGAAAGGCGGCATTGATTGAACGGATCTGCGGGATGCGTAACGGCGACCTGCTCGACATTGGCACGGGTACGGGGTATTTCAGCCGGTATATGCAGAAACGTGGATGGAAGGTTTCGGCCATCGAGAAGAGTCCGCAGGCCCGGGCGTTCGCACGGGAGCATTTCGGACTAGAGGTGGCCGCTCCGGAAAAGCTGGCTTCGTACGGAAAGGACACATTCGACGTAGTGACGTTGTGGCACGTGATGGAGCATTTGCAGGATATCAACGGTACGTGGCAGCGGCTTTCCGAAATCTTGGGGGATAAGGGAATATTGGTCATCGCAGTGCCGAACCCAGCTTCATTCGACGCGGAGCATTACAAGGAAGTATGGGCGGCGTATGATGTACCTCGCCATTTGTGGCATTTCACACCGTCGGCCATGCAGCAGTTCGGAGCGAAATTTGGATTTATTCTGACGGAACGGCATCCGATGCCGTTTGACGCATTTTATGTTTCGATGCTTTCGGAAAAGTACCGGGGAAGCCATATGTCTTTCCTGAAAGGGATGCTCACGGGAACAGAGGCGTGGTTTGCCTCGCTGGTAAAGAAGGAACGAAGTAGTTCCATGATTTATGTTTTCAGAAAAAAATAAGGCTATGGGCAGAAAATCGGGATCTTTCTTTGATATGCAGTTCGTTACATCGAGCATCAGTACGATGCTGGTGTTGCTCCTGCTGGGAATAGTGGTATTCTTCGTGATGGCTGCTAACAACCTGTCGGTATATGTGCGCGAGAATATCGCGTTCTCGGTGTTAGTAAGCGACGACATGAAGGAACCGGATATTCTGAATTTCCAAAAACAACTAAACAAGGAGCCTTATGTGAAGCAGACTACATATATCTCGAAGGCTCAGGCGCTGAAGGAGCAGACAGAGGCAATGGGTACGGACCCAGCAGAGTTTATCGGACATAACCCGTTTACAGCGTCTATCGAAATTAAACTGAATGCGGATTATGCTAATTCAGACAGTATCTCGTGGATAAAGGATGAAATTCAGTCGAACAAGCAGGTGATTGAAATCAGTTATCCGCAGGATCTGCTGGATGCAGTGAATAGTAACATTCGGAAAATCAGCATCGTTCTGCTGGGATTGGCGGCGTTGCTAACATTGATTTCGTTTGCGCTTATCAATAATACCATCCGGCTGGCGGTGTACTCCAAACGATTCATCATTCATACCATGAAGCTGGTAGGAGCGAGCTGGTCGTTCATCCGGCGGCCGTTCCTATTACGCAACGTATGGATCGGGGTGCTGGCGGCTACCATGGCAGATGCCATACTGGTGGGACTGGCTTACATGCTGGTAAAGTATGAGCCGGACTTGCTGGCGGTGGTGACGCCGGAGGTGATCGTGACGGTGATGGGTTCAGTATTTGTGTTTGGGGTAATTATTACTTCGGCATGTGCGCTCATTTCCATCAACAAGTATCTCCGGATGAGGGTGAGCGAGCTGTATTATATATAGTAAGGTAAGAAACTAACTAATAATCAATATTTCATAGTAACATGGATAAAAAGAACTTTGCCTTTGATAAGACGAACTTCATCCTGCTGGCTGCGGGAATGGTGGTGATTATCATCGGCTTCCTGCTGATGACGGGACCCGGCTCGACGGAAACGACTTTCGAGCCTGATATTTTCAGTGTGCGGCGTATCAAGGTGGCTCCGGTGGTTTGCTTCCTGGGATTCATCTTTATGATTTATGGTATACTGCGGAAACCGAAGAGCACGCAGGAAAAGGATAATAACGTAACGGAATGAGCTGGATAGAAGCATTGGTGCTGGGTATTCTGCAGGGACTGACGGAGTACTTGCCGGTGAGCAGCAGCGGACATCTGGCTATCGGATCGGCGCTGTTCGGCATTGAGGGAGAGGAGAATCTGACGTTTACCATCGTGGTGCATGTGGCTACGGTGCTGAGTACGCTGGTAATCTTGTGGAAGGAGATTGACTGGATATTTCGCGGACTGTTTAAATGGCAGTTGAACGAGGAAACGAAATATGTATTGAACATCATTGTTTCGATGATTCCAATCGGCATCGTGGGGGTGTTCTTCAAGGATTATGTGGAGGATATCTTCGGATCGGGACTGCTGATTGTGGGCTGCATGCTTTTGCTGACGGCGGTGCTGCTGGCGTTTTCGTATTATGCGAAGCCGCGGCAGAAGGAGCGTATCAGCATGAAGGATGCGTTTATCATCGGAGTGGCGCAGGCGTGTGCGGTGATGCCGGGACTTTCGCGCTCGGGTAGTACGATTGCTACGGGACTGATTCTGGGAAACAAGAAGGAAACGCTGGCGCAGTTCTCGTTTCTGATGGTGATTCCGCCTATCCTGGGAGAAGCGCTGCTGGACGGGATGAAAATCATGAAGGATGCTTCGGCTGCGGGTGCCAATGTGAGCACGGCATCGCTGGTCGTAGGGTTCCTAGCGGCTTTCATCTCGGGATGTATCGCTTGTAAGTGGATGATTAATTTTGTAAAGAAGGGCAAGCTGATCTGGTTTGGTGTATACTGTGCCATCGCCGGAATCATTACGATTGTTGCCAGCTTGTGTGCATAAACAGATACGGATGAACTTTAAAGAGGGAGAAGTGTTATACTTTGACAAGCCGCTGCGATGGACTTCGTTCGCGCTTGTCAACAAGGTGAGATATCATATCAGCCGCAAACTGGGAGTGAAGAAGATTAAGGTGGGACACGCGGGAACACTCGACCCGCTGGCTACCGGGGTGATGATTATTTGTACGGGAAAGGCGACGAAGCGTATCGAGGAGTTCCAGTATCATACGAAGGAGTATATCGCTACGCTGAAGCTGGGGGCTACCACGCCGTCGTACGACCTGGAGAAGGAGATTGACGCGACGTATCCGACGGAGCATATCACCCGCCAACTGGTGGAGGAGACGCTGAAGAGGTTCGTGGGAACGATTGAGCAGATTCCGCCGGCTTTCTCGGCCTGCAAGGTGGACGGGAAACGGGCGTACGACCTGGCCCGCAAGGGAAACGAGGTGGAACTGAAGCCGAAAACGCTGGTGATTGACGAGATTGAACTGCTGGAATGTGACTTGCCGGTGATAAAGATCCGGGTGGTGTGCAGCAAGGGTACGTATATCCGTGCGCTGGCACGCGACATCGGGGAGGCGCTGAACAGTGGGGCGCACCTGATCGGGCTGATGAGAACCCGGGTGGGCGACGTGAAGCTGGAGGACTGTATGCAGGTGGATGACTTCGAGGCGTGGCTCGACCAACAAGATATTGAAATTACAAACGATTAAGGAAAGGATTATAAGATGAAACTGTCACAATTTAAATTTAAATTGCCGGAAGAGAAAATTGCGCTGCATCCTGCAAAGTATCGGGATGAATCGCGACTGATGGTGGTTCACAAGGCTACCGGACAGATAGAACATGTGATATTCAAGGATATCTTGAACTACTTTGATGACAAGGACGTATTTATCTTTAATGATACTAAGGTTTTTCCTGCACGTTTATATGGTAATAAAGAAAAGACCGGAGCACGCATCGAGGTGTTCCTGCTGCGTGAGCTGAACGAGGAGCTGCGCCTGTGGGATGTATTGGTGGATCCGGCTCGTAAGATTCGTATCGGTAACAAGCTGTACTTCGGGGATGATGACTCGATGGTGGCGGAAGTGATTGATAATACGACTTCACGCGGACGTACGCTTCGTTTCTTGTACGACGGACCGCACGATGAATTCAAAAAGGCGCTGTATGCGCTGGGTGAACCACCGTTGCCTCCGTTTATCCATCGTCCGGCTGAACCGGAGGATACGGAACGCTTCCAGACAATCTTTGCCAAGAACGAGGGAGCGGTAACGGTTCCGGCTGCGGGACTGCACTTCAGCCGTGAGCTGATGAAGCGTATGGAGATTAAGGGTATCGAGTTCTCGTTTATCACCATGCACTGTGGACTGGGTGGCTTCCGGGATATTGATGTAGAGGACTTGACGAAACATAAAATGGACTCGGAACAGATGTTCGTGGAAGCGGAGGCTTGCCGTATCGTGAACGACGCGAAGGATCGAGGCAACAAGGTGTGTGCCGTGGGTACGAGCGTGATGCGTGCCATCGAAACGGCAGTGGGCACCGACGGACGACTGAAGGAGTTCGAAGGATGGACCAACAAGTTTATCTTCCCGCCTTATGAGTTCTCGCTGGCGGATGCAATGGTCAGCAACTTCCACATGCCGCTGTCTACCATGCTGATGCTGGTTTGCTCGTACGGTGGCTATGAGCTGATTATGGATGCGTACAACATTGCCCTGAAGGAAGGATACCGCTTCGGTACCTACGGGGATGCGATGTTGATTCTGGATAAATAAGCGTACCGTCATGGCGAAGGTTTATTTGGGCCTGGGTACGAACATGGGCGACAAGGAAATGAATTTACGTACTGCCGTTCAATGGATAAATGACAGGATAGGGGAGGTGACTTCCCTATCTTCTTTTTATGAAACGGCTCCGTGGGGGTTTGTTTCGGACAACAGTTTCCTGAATGGGGCGGTGTGCGTGGAAACAGAGCTGATGCCGCTGGAGGTGCTGCACCGCACGCAGGCTATCGAAAGGGAGCTGGGACGGACGCACAAGTCGGTGAACGGGGTGTACAGCGACCGTATCATCGATATCGACCTGCTGCTGTACGAAGACGTGGTGATGCAGTCGCCGGAACTGACGCTGCCGCATCCGCTGATGACGGAACGGGGCTTTGTACTGGAACCGCTGGCCGAAATAGCGGGGGAAGTGGTACATCCGGTACGCAAACAGACCATCGGGGAATTATATTCTTTTTATAAAGCTATGTTAAAAGAAGAATAATTTGTAATTATTCCAATTTATATCTGTATTTTTGCAGCCGAAAATAAAAGTGGAAAGATTTGAGTAGCTTGCAACCACGGAAAAAAATGCTAAAACACATAGTAAACCCTTCCCTGAAACAATTTCTACTCTGTCCGTACACGGATAATATTTTACTAATCCTTTTTTAATTTCAAAGACATGGGATACTTATTCACATCCGAATCGGTGTCGGAAGGACACCCCGACAAAGTGGCGGATCAGATTTCCGACGCTGTGCTTGACAAACTGTTGGCTTATGACCCCAGTTCAAAAGTAGCTTGCGAAACGCTGGTAACAACCGGACAGGTGGTACTGGCAGGAGAAGTGAAAACGAAAGCGTATATCGACCTCCAGCGTGTGGCACGTGAGGTGATCAACAAGATTGGTTATACCAAAAGCGAATATATGTTCGAGGGTAATTCGTGTGGCGTGTTCTCGGCGATTCACGAACAGAGCCCTGACATCAACCGTGGCGTGGAACGTGAGGACCCGATGAATCAGGGTGCCGGCGACCAGGGTATGATGTTCGGCTACGCAACGAACGAAACGGAAAACTATATGCCGCTGTCGCTCGACCTGGCGCACAAGTTGCTGATGGTGCTGGCTGAAATCCGCCGCGAAGGTAAGGTGATGACTTATCTGCGTCCGGACTCGAAGAGCCAGGTAACGATAGAATATGATGACGACCGTCGTCCGGTACGTATCGATACGATTGTGGTTTCTACACAGCACGATGAGTTTATCCAGCCGGCTGATAACTCGAAGGAGGCGCAGCTGAAGGCGGACGAGGAGATGCTGGCCAAGATCCGCAAGGACGTGATCGAAATCTTGATGCCTCGTGTGATCTCGGAAATTCATAATCCGGACGTTCTGAAGTTGTTCAACGACCAGATCAAGTATCATGTGAACCCGACGGGTAAGTTCGTGATCGGCGGACCGCACGGAGATACGGGTCTGACGGGACGTAAGATTATCGTGGATACATACGGTGGTGCCGGTGCTCACGGTGGTGGCGCGTTCTCGGGCAAGGATCCTAGCAAGGTGGACCGTAGCGCAGCGTATGCGGCTCGTCACATTGCCAAGAACCTGGTGGCTGCCGGGGTAGCTGATGAGGTACTGGTTCAGGTTTCGTATGCAATCGGTGTGGCTCGCCCGATCAATATTTATGTCAATACGTACGGACGCAGGAAGGTGGCTATGAGCGACGGGGAAATCGCCAAGAAGGTGGACGAGATTTTCGATATGCGCCCGCGTGCCATCGAGGAACGCCTGAAACTGCGTAACCCGATTTACAGCGAAACGGCTGCTTACGGACACATGGGACGTGAACCGAAGGTGGTAACCAAACACTTTGAATCGGCATACGAAGGCAACAAGGATGTAGAGGTAGAACTCTTCACCTGGGAAAAGCTGGACTATGTGGACAAGGTGAAAGAGGCTTTCGGATTGAAATAACGAATGATTTAACGGAAATAACAGAAGATGAGGAATATTCCAGCAGGTGTATTCCTCATTTTTTTGTCTTTACTTTCAGATGGAACAATGAACGATATCAAGAATGTATGTGTATACAGTGCCTCGAGCACGAAGATAGACCAGTCTTACTTTGATGCGGCCGACAGACTGGGGGAGGTTCTTGCCGAACGGGGTATTAACCTGATCAACGGGGCGGGATGCCTGGGACTGATGCGTGCGGTCAGCGATGCGGCTCTGCGGGCGGGAGGCACGGTGACGGGGGTGATTCCTCATTTTATGGTGGAACAGGGATGGCATCACAAGGGACTGACCCGGCTGATTGAAACGGAAACCATGCACGAACGGAAACAGCTCATGGCAGACATGTCGGACGGAATCATTGCTCTGCCGGGGGGATGCGGTACGCTGGAGGAGTTGCTGGAGATTATTACCTGGAAGCAGCTGGGACTGTATCTGAAGCCGATCGTGATTCTGAACATCAACGATTTCTATCGCCCGCTTCTGGAGATGCTGGAGCAGGCTATCGAACAGAATTTCATGCGCCGGGAGCATGGGGCGATCTGGCACGTGGCCCGGACTCCCGAAGAGGCCGTAAATTTATTGTATGATACGCCCGTATGGAGCAAAGAAATTCGTAAATTTGCCGCAATATGAGCAACGTTTGCCGAATAGGGATAAAATATATGGCTGAAAAGATGGACGAGCAGCAACAGCAGCTCGACCATGCCTTGGTTATGAGCATACAGGCGGATCACAAGGCCGGTATGCAGGGCCAGCCATTACCCTATCAGCTGCGGTCGGATGCGGTCGTGACAAGCATCGTCCTGGTTTGCTTTATTTTGTTCTCGTATGCGCTGAAGCACGGCAAGAAGTATGTGGTGCAACGGATCAAGTCGCTCTTCCAGTATAAGGAACGGACGAGCTTGTTTGATGAGGCTTCTGCCTCGAGCAACCGCTATACCTTTACTCTTACGCTGATCACGACTACGCTGGCGGGACTGTATATCTACGAATATATCTCCGAAACAAATCCGATACTGATAAAATCGGTCACCAACGAACTGCTGCTAGGAATTTATATCGGGGCGGCTCTGCTCTATATCACTTTCAAAGGGGTGGTGTATGAGTTCGTGAATTGGATTTTTTTTGACAAAGAAAGGAACAAATACTGGATTCAGACGTATTTTGACCTGGTAAGCGGGGCCAGTTTTCTGCTGTTTCCGGTAGTTTTACTCATTATTTATTTTAACCTTGGGATTCAAACCAGTAAGACATTAATCATATTTCTACTGGTTTTTGCTAAAATATTGTTATTTTACAAGTCTATCAGAAACTTTTTCAAACATGTTTATGGTTTTCTGCATTTTATTCTGTACTTTTGTGCACTCGAAATCATCCCCTTAATACTATTTTGGAAAGGGATAACCTATATAAACAATATTTTGGTATTAAAATTTTAAGACATTGAAGATTAAAAAAGTTCTCGTTTCTCAGCCTAAACCCACATCAGAGAAGTCGCCTTATTTCGACATTGCTGAGAAGTACGGCGTGAAAATAGATTTCCGCCCGTTTATAAAAGTTGAGAGTCTGTCGGCAAAGGAATTTAGACAACAGAAAGTTTCTATTTTGGATCATACCGCCGTTGTATTTACTTCGCGCCATGCAATTGACCACTTCTTTAGTCTTTGCGCAGAGATGCGAATTACTATACCGGAAACCATGAAATATTTCTGTACGTCGGAAACCATCGCTCTCTACATCCAGAAATATGTGCAATACCGCAAGCGTAAGGTATTCTTCGGTGCAACGGGTAAGTTTGCCGATCTGCTCCCGCTGATCGTAAAGCACAATACGGAAAAGTATTTCATTCCGATGTCGGATGTACATAACGATGAAATCAAAAACCTGCTCGACAAGAACAAGATTCAGCATACAGAAGCAATCATGTATCGTACGGTAAGCAATGATTTCACTCCGGAAGAGAAATTCGATTATGACATGCTGATTTTCTTCAGCCCGGCGGGTATTCAGTCGCTGATGAAGAATTTCCCTAACTTTGAACAGAAAGACATCGCTATCGGTAGTTTCGGACCGACTACAGCTCAGGCTGTAAAGGATGCAGGATTGCGCCTGGACCTGGAAGCACCGACAGCAGCAGCTCCTTCGATGACAGCTGCACTGGATATGTTTATCCGTAAGCATAACGCATAAATCAATTCATATTCAGGCACGGACTACACGAATGCACGGATATTCTTTTCGCGTATCGGAAGTAATCCGTGCCTCAATTATTTTATCATGGCAGAACAAGAAAAGCATACATTCCATAAGACAGAACGACTGAACAGTGTAATCCTCATTGAAAAGTTGTTTGCGGGCGGGAGCAAGTCGCTTCCGGCTTTTCCTCTGCGTATTGTATATATGCCTGTGGAGGGGGACGAACTCCCTGTGCTCTCGGTACTGATCAGCGTGCCGAAGAAACGGTTTAAACGGGCTGTGAAACGAAGCCGTGTGAAGCGCCAAATACGGGAGGCTTACCGCAAAAACAAGGCGCTACTGACGGAACCGCTGAAAGCTGCCAACCGAAAGGCGGCTGTGGCCTTCATCTGGCTGGATAATGAACTGCATGACTCGGCTGAGGTGGAAGAGAAAGTGAAGAAATTGCTTCAGATTACAGCGGAACGCATGCTATGAAAAGGCTGCTGACATATATCTTGCTGATTCCCATCTATTTTTACCGGAATTGTATCTCTCCTTTTACGCCACCTTCATGCCGCTTTACGCCGACGTGCTCGCAGTATGCCATAGAGGCTATCAAAAAGCACGGGCCGCTCAAGGGATTGTATCTTGCCATACGGCGACTGCTGCGGTGTCATCCGTGGGGTGGCTCGGGATATGATCCGGTTCCCTGATATATTATACTGACCGATATGTTGCTCGATGTTCATACGCACCGCTTGCCCGACGATGCTTCGACGGTGCTGCTGAGTTGTTCGCTGAGGAATGTGCCGCTCCCGAAGGAGGCGCGGTTTCTTTCCGTGGGGATTCATCCGTGGTATATCACACGGGAGGATTACGGCTCGCAGGTGGAATGGGTGGAACGGATGCTGGACGACAGGCGGGTAATCGCGCTGGGGGAAGCGGGCCTGGACAAGCGGTGTGCTACGCCGTTCGACTTGCAGCTGGAGGCGTTCCGGTATGTGGCGCAGCTGGCCGACGAACGTGAACTGCCGCTGCTGATTCATGCGGTAAAGGCTACGGAGGAGCTTTTTGCAATCAAGAAGGAAATGCGCCCACGCAATGCGTGGATTATTCATGGGTTCCGGGGCAAGAAGGAGCTGGCGGAGAGTCTGCTCGGACAGGGATTCTATCTGTCGTTCGGCGAGAAATACCAGCCGGAGGCGTTACGGATAACTCCTGAAGACCGGCTGCTGCTGGAAACCGACGAGGCTACGGCAGACATCGCGGACGTGTACGAAAGGGTGGCACGGGAGCGAAAAAGGGGGCTGGAAGAGTTCACGGCAAAGGTGCAGGAAACAATTAACCGGCTCTTTTTTAATCAATAAAATTGGTTATTCAGATAAAGTGTCGTACTTTTGCTGTCAATCAAATTATTATGTTAAACTAAGAATTTCATTCGATGAATTTTGTAGAAGAATTAAGATGGCGCGGAATGGTGCACACCATGATGCCGGGCACAGAAGAATTGCTGGAAAAGGAAATGGTTACAGCGTATCTGGGTATCGACCCGACAGCTGACTCTTTGCATATCGGACATTTGTGTGGTGTGATGATGTTGCGGCATTTCCAGCGCTGCGGACACAAACCGCTTGCCCTGGTAGGAGGTGCAACAGGCATGATCGGCGACCCGTCAGGTAAGTCACAGGAACGTAACCTGCTGGACGAAGAAACATTGCGCCATAATCAGGAATGTATCAAGAAGCAGTTGGGCAAATTCCTCGACTTTGAGTCGGATGCCCCGAACCGCGCAGAACTGGTGAACAACTACGACTGGATGAAAGACTTCTCGTTCCTTGACTTTGCTCGTACGGTGGGCAAGCATATCACCGTAAACTATATGATGGCGAAGGAATCGGTTCAGAAACGATTGAACGGAGAAGCACGCGACGGTCTTTCATTTACGGAATTTACGTATCAGTTGCTGCAAGGATATGACTTCCTGCATCTGTATGAAACAAAGAACTGCAAGCTCCAGTTAGGTGGCTCCGACCAGTGGGGAAACATTACAACCGGTGCCGAACTGATTCGCCGTACCAACGGCGGGGAGGTGTTCGCGCTGACATGCCCGCTGATTACAAAAGCCGACGGAGGTAAGTTCGGTAAGACAGAATCGGGAAATATCTGGCTCGATCCGCGATATACTTCTCCTTATAAGTTCTATCAGTTCTGGCTGAACGTGAGCGACGATGATGCCAAACGTTATATCAAGATCTTCACTTCGCTGCCGAAGGAGGAAATAGAAGCGCTGACAGCGGAACATGAACAGGCTCCGCACTTGCGTGTATTGCAGAAGCGTCTGGCAAAAGAGGTGACAATCATGGTTCACTCGGAAGCGGACTATCAGGCTGCCGTAGAGGCTTCGGGTATCTTGTTCGGCAATGCTACTTCGGATGCGTTGAAGAGACTGGACGAGGATACACTGTTGTCGGTATTCGAAGGTGTACCGCAGTTTGAAGTTGCCAAGACGGAAATAGAAGCGGGTATCAAGGCTGTGGATCTGTTTACGGAAAAGGCTGCCGTATTTGCTTCGAAAGGTGAAATGCGTAAGCTGGTTCAGGGTGGTGGCCTTTCACTCAACAAGGAAAAGTTGACTGCCTTCGACCAGGTAATCACGGCTGCCGATCTGCTGGACGAAAAGTATCTGCTGGTTCAGCGCGGCAAAAAGAATTATTATCTGCTGATAGCTAAATAATGAGATAAATAAACAGATAAAGTATATTACGTAATCCCTTGCCCCTTGCGGGTGAGGGATTTTTTTGTCGCTGAAAGTCACGCGGAAACATCTTAACAGAAAAGTAATTTCGTATACATCTCTATGTAACAGCAAGCATCTACTTTTAGGTAGTTTTTAAAAAGGGATGTATTATGGATATTATCGCAGGGAAATATGCTATCGGATGTACACCGGAAGGCAACTATTATGCTTATCTGCTGACGCACGAACAGTGTTGTGCGTATGGAGAAAGTGAAGAGGAAGCTCTGGAGAACCTGGAGGTGATGGAAGAGGAATATCTGGAGGAAATAAACGAATTGTATCAAGAGGCTATGGCTTAAAAATCTTCTATATGAAAAACTTATTATCGGACGACCGGATGAAGGCGTATGCTGTCTGCCTGGTCATGTTTCTCATTTCTTCACTGTATCTCTTCTATCTGGGATACAAACTTTATCAATACGGACATTAAAACGAGGTCATCATGGAATCAAGACGCTATTTTCGTACCATCGTACTTTCTGACATTCATCTGGGTACTTCGCACTCGAAGGTGGAACAGGTATGCAACTTTCTCAGTACAACCGACTGTGACCGGCTGATTTTGAACGGGGATATCATAGACGGATGGAGCTTGCAGAAATTCGGCTCCGGAAAATGGAAGCCTCAGCACACTCGCTTCTTCAAAATCATCATGGAGATGATGGAGAACTGCGGCACGGAGGTGATTTATATAAGGGGTAATCACGATGATTTTATCGATAACCTGGCTCCGCTGAAGTTTGCGACACTGAGTATCGTGAAGGAGTATATGCTGGAAAGCAACGGCAAGCATTATTTCGTAACGCACGGGGATGTGTTCGACAAGGTGACTACTCAGATGAAATGGCTCGCCAAACTGGGGGATATCGGTTATACGCTGCTGCTCTGGCTGAACAGTCAGTACAACCGCTGGCGCATCAAGCAGGGCAAGCCTTACTATTCGCTTTCTCAGGAAATCAAGCAGAAAGTGAAATCGGCTGTTTCGTATATCTCCGACTTCGAAAAGGTACTGGCTGAGTTCGCCCGCAAACGGCAGTGCGACGGAGTGATATGCGGACATATCCATCATCCGGAGAACAAGATGATAGGGGGAATCCATTACTTGAACTCTGGTGACTGGGTGGAAACGCTCTCGGCACTGACGGAGGATGAGAACGGAAACTGGAACATTCTGTATTATACTCCTGATATGGCGGACGAAAACGGAGAAATGGAAGATAACAATAGGGTATTAACACTTATTCCTGCTGCATCATGAAAGTTTTGTTTATTGTGCAAGGAGAGGGCAGAGGTCATCTGACTCAGGCTATCGCCATGGAAAGGTTGCTGACCAGACACGGGTATCACGTAACGGAGGTACTGGTGGGAAAGAGTTTGTCGAAACGGTTGCCGGGGTTCTTTACCCGTAACATACAGGCTCCCATCAAACAGTTCTCCAGTCCGAATTTTCTGCCGACACGCTCGAACAAACGTGCCAACATTCCCTACAGTCTGCTGTATAACTTGCTGAAGCTGCCGGAATATGCCGAAAGCATGCGTTTTATCCGACAGCGTATCAAGGAAAGTCAGGCGGATATCGTCATCAACTTTTATGAGCTGCTGACGGGGCTTACGTATTTCTTCTTCCGTCCGGCTGCGTCGCTGGTGTGCATCGGACATCAATACTTGTTCCTGCATAACGATTTCCAATTGCCCGCATCCATCAACAAGGGGGAATTGTTTCTGCTGAATCTGTTCAGCCGGATGACTTCGCTGGGGGCATCGAAACGCCTGGCTCTGTCGTTCCGCTCGATGAACCCGGACAAGAAGCAAAAGATATTTGCCGTTCCACCGTTGCTGCGACAGGATATTTTCTATCAGGAGGTTTCCCAGCATAACTATATCCACGGCTACATGGTCAACTCGGGATTTGCTGAAAATGTATACGAATGGCACCAGAAGTGTCCGGATGTACCGCTCCGCTTCTTCTGGGACCGATGGGACGAGGAGCCTGTTAAGCGGATAGACGACACGCTGTCGTTCTATCAGCTGGACGATACGCTCTTCCTGCGGCAGATGGCGGGATGCAAAGCGTATGCCAGTACGGCCGGATTTGAATCGATCTGCGAGGCGATGTATTTCAGAAAGCCTATCCTGATGGTACCGGCTCACATCGAGCAGGAATGCAATGCCTACGATGCCATGCAGAACGGAGCGGGAATAGTGGACGAGAACTTCAATCTGGAACGGCTGCTGGATTTTACAAAAACATATCAGCCGAACGCTAAATTTGCCTACTGGGTGCAATCGGCCGAAAGTATCATTCTGAATGAACTGGAGAGCCTCGTTCCGACCCATTTTGAAGAACAAATGTACATGGTAGAAGAATTTATATAAAAAGGCAAAAAAATCTTTCTTTTTGTCATACACTTGTAACATTTATGTATTTTCTTTACAAAAAATATGTTTTTGTATGGCACAGAAGAAAAAAGAACTTCCTTATTTGGAAAGAGATATCAGTTGGATGTACTTTAACCGCCGTATTTTGCAGGAAGCGGCGCGTCCGCATGTACCCTTACTGGAGCGGATGTCATTCCTGGGAATTTACTCGAACAACCTGGATGAGTTTTTCCGGGTCCGCATAGCTACACAGAACCGTATCGCCGAATGCTCGGATAAATCGACAGCTAAAGAAAGCGATCATGCCAAAAAACTGATCAAGCAAATCAGCAAGCTGAACACGGAATATACCAAGGTATTCGAGCAGACTATCCACCAGACTACCGAGGACTTGAAAAAGGAAAATATCTTCCTCATTTCGGATAACGAGGTTTCTCCCGAACAGCTGGAGTTTATCCGTTCGTATTATCAGGAGAAGCTGAGCGGTTCGATTATTCCTATCTGGTTTTCTGCCATCCGGTATTTCGACTTCGAGAACGATGAGAACATTTACCTGGCTGTAAAGGTCAGCCGCCAGCAGGGAAGCAAACAGATTGCCGACTATGCGTTTCTGGAATTGCCGGTCAACATCTGCGGACGCTTTATCCGCCTGCCGGACAACGAAGAAAAGAGTTACCTGATTTACCTGGATGATGTAATCCGCTGCTGCCTGCCACTGGTGTTCGAGGGACTGGGCTTCACGGATTTTCAGGCGTATGCCTTCAAGTTTACCCGCGACGCGGAAATGGAAATAGACAATGACTTGCGTACGGGTACCTTGCAGAAAATCTCGAAGGGTGTGAAGAGCCGTCGCCGTGGAGAACCGCTGCGTGTAATCTATGACTCGTGCATGCCGAAGGATATGCTGAGACGGGTACTGAAGAAGATGGATCTGGATGCCCTGGATACGGTGATAGCCAGCGGACGCTACCAGAACCACAAGGATTTCATGAAATTCCCCGATTGCGGACGAAGCAACCTGAAGTATCCGCAATGGCCGTCGATTCTGAAGAAAGAACTGGACGGCGAAGACAGCCTGCTGGCAAAGATTCAGAAGAAAGACCGGTTTATCCATGTACCTTTCCATAACTTTGATTCGTTTATCAGGGTACTTCAAGAAGCTGCTGTAAACAAGCAGGTACAGAGCATCAAGATTACGCTGTACCGACTGGCAAAGGAGTCGAAGGTGGTCAAGGCACTGATGGCGGCCGCACGCAACGGGAAAAAGGTTACGGTGGTCATCGAGCTGCTGGCCCGGTTTGATGAGGCTTCGAACATCAACTGGTCGAAGAAGATGCAGGATGCGGGGGTAAACGTAATCTTTGGCGTGGAAGGCCTGAAGGTACACTCGAAAATTACGCACATCAAGATGAAAAAGGGACCGGATATTGCCTGCATCAGTACGGGTAACTTCCACGAAGGGAATGCACGTATGTATACCGACTGTATGCTGATGACGGCGGCTCCGCGTATCGTGAAGGATGTACATCAGGTATTCGACTTTATCGAGCGTCCGTACAGTCCGGTGAAATTCAAGGAACTGCTTGTTTCGCCTAACGAGATGAGAAACAAGTTCGTCAACCTGATCAATAATGAAATCAAGAACAAGAAGGCCGGAAAAGATGCCTACATCAAGATAAAGATCAATCATATCACCGACCCGCTGATGGTGAACAAGCTGTATGAGGCTTCGCAGGCAGGGGTAGACATCCAACTGGTAGTACGAGGAAACTGTTCCCTCATTACCGGCATAGAGGGCGTAAGCGACCATATCCACATCAACGGTATCATCGACCGTTACCTGGAGCATTCACGTATCTTTATCTTTGCTGCGGGAGGCGAAGAGAAGGTGTTCATCGGCTCGGCCGACTGGATGCCGCGCAACCTGAACAACCGTATAGAAGTCATTACTCCGGTATACGACCCGGCCATCAAGGAAGAAATGAAACTGATTGTGGAATATGGGTTCAAGGATACCCTGCAGGGACGTATCGTAGACGGAAGCGGCCAGAACCTCTTCAAGGAAACAGAAGGAGAGAAACCTTTCCGCTCGCAGGAAGCATTATACTATCACTACATAGAAGAAAATATATAATATGAACGAAAGCGAAACTCGAAAAACAAACTATGCTGCCATCGACATCGGATCGAACGCAGTACGTTTACTGATAAAGGAAATTGAGGAGAAGCAAGGCGAAACTCATTTCTCTAAGGTACTGATGCTACGTGTCCCGCTCCGGCTGGGATTCGACGTGTTCAACATCGGAAAAATTTCGGAAAAGAAAGAAAAGAACATGATTCGTCTGATGAAGTCTTTCCGTTATCTGATGAAAATCTATGATGTGAAACATTGCCGTGCCTGCGCGACATCGGCGATGCGCGACGCTAAGAATGGCCTGGAAATCATCAAGCAAATCGAAAAGAAAACAGATGTGCACATCGATATCATTGACGGACAGGAGGAGGCCAAGATTATCTACAACAATCACGTGGAGCACATGGAAGACCAGAAGGGTAACTACATGTATGTCGACGTGGGAGGTGGCAGCACGGAAATCAACTTGTTGTCGCAAGGGCAACTGGTGTGCAGCCGTTCGTACAACATCGGTACGGTGCGTATCTTGAACAATGCGGTAAAGGACAGTGAATGGGAACGCCTGAAAACGGATCTGGCTGAGCTGGCCAAATCGTATCCGGGAACGAATATCATCGGTTCGGGAGGTAACATCAACAAGCTGTACCGCCTTGTGGAAAAGAAAAACAAAAAGAAAATGACAATGCTCGTTTCTACGTTGCAGGAACTGCATACCCGACTGAAAGCGCTCTCGGTAGAAGAACGTATGGAACAGTTCGGCCTGAAGTCTGACCGTGCCGACGTAATTGTTCCGGCAGGTGATATCTTCCTCACCATCGCCGAAATTATCGGAGCTACGTACATTCATGTACCGGTTATCGGTTTGTCCGACGGTATCATCGACGAGCTGTACATGCAGAATAAAAACAACTGATGCCGCAAGGCATTCCATCATAAAAAATGTGGCACTGAAATTCGTTTCGGTGCCACATTCTTTTTTAGTTGAACAATTGATTTATTTGTTGTCAATCTCTTTCAGCAGTTCGTCGACAGCTGCCTTCAACTGCGTATCTTCACCTTTCACAATGGTTTCAGGAGCATTCAGCACGTAAATATCAGGATCGAGCTGAGTATTCTCCAGGTAACTGCCGTCGGGTAAACGATAACCCACTACAGGAATACCGAATACCAGTGTCGGGTCTTGCATTCTTACCCAGTTCACACTGGTCATGGTTCCCGGTACAGGAGCACCTACCAGCTTGCCCAGGTTACAATGCTTGTATACCCACGGCGTACCGTGTGCATTCGAGTAGTTCGCTTCACACTGCAACATGATGGAAGGCTTGTTCCAGCGACGGCTTGGCATATCGCATGCTTCACGTCCGCGAATCACCTGTGTAAAGTATTTCTTTCCGCTGAACAATACTTCTATATCTTCGTGCAGACGGCCACCTCCGTTGAAACGGGTATCGATGACGATACCTTCGCAGTTATTGTATTTACCCAAGATATCGGAATAGATGGTACGGAAGCTTTCGTCGTCCATCGCTTCGATATGCACATATCCCAGACGGCCGTTCGACCATTTCGCTACATCGGCAGCACGCTGTTTTACCCAGCGCTGGTACAACAAATAACTAAACGTTCCTCCGCTGACCGGACGTACCACTTCGTCCCAGTGTTCCTTGGTCTGCGGATCGTACAGCGATACCAGTACTTTCTTGCCTGTCTTGCCGTTCAGCAGCGCAGCATAATCTTCATCAGCCTTGATCGCTTCGCCGTCGATCTTTTCAATAATAGTTCCGACTTTGACACGGGTAGTCTTACGGTCGAACGGACCTTTCTCTACCACCTCGGCAATACGCAAGCCGTCGCCCGTATAATCCCAGTCGTACAATACGCCCAGCTCGGCAGTCGACTCTGTTTTCAGATCCGGATAGAAACGTCCGCCGGTATGAGAAACATTCAGTTCACCCAGCAGTTCACTCAGCATCTCGGCATAATCGTAGTTATTGTTGATATGCGGCAGGAACTTCCGGTAAGTAGCAGTCATGGCATCCCAGTCTACTCCGTGCATCTTTTCATTATAGAAACGAGCCTTTTCCTCACGGTACATATTATCGAACATGTATTCACGTTCTTCGGAAGGCAACAGTTTCATGCTGGCAGTATAAGTGATCGGCTTCAGGCTTTCCGACGAAGCATCCATTTTCTGCATGGTACCTCCGCCCAGAATAAAGAAGTTCTTACCCTCTTTATCCATTTCCATATTCGCCCATTTTGCATCCATCTTATGCAACAGCTTGGTGTCGTGTTTGCGGAGATCCATCTTCCACAAATCGTATCCACCTTCGAAAGCCGACAGGTAATACAGTTTCTCACCGTCTTTCGAGATAATGGCCGAAGCTAAGTCAGAAGAATTCGGAGTCAGACGGATGATACGGTCTTCGATTCCTTCCGTTTCTACCACAATATCCTTCACCTTCTTTTCGTCCTTGGCATTCTTATCGTCCGATTTTTTGTCTTTCTTGGAAGCCTTATCATCTTTCTTAGCAGCTTTTTCCTGCTCCTTTTCCAGTTCCTTCTGCAATTCGTAATCCTCCTTGCTCAGGCGGAACTTATCGTATGCATCCTGATTGAGGAAAGCAATCATCACATCGTTCAGCGAACCCCATGAAGCATGATTACGCATACCGTAACGCTCGGTAATGAACAAGATGGCATTTCCATCCATCACCCAGCGCGGAGAGTCACTGATATAACCACTGTTCGTCAGGTTAATAATCTGTCCCTTTCCGTCGGCACTGACCAAACCTATATCCGAATACGGATCGTGCTTGTTGCCGATAAACACAAGCGTAAACCACTTGCCGTCGGGCGACCAGGAGTAATCAAATCCTCCCGAGCGCGTATACCAGGTAGAACCATCCGTTACCTGACGAATCTGCTTGATAGCCAGATTGACCACCATCAGACGGTTGCGGTCTTCGATGAAAGCCACTTCCTTTCCATCGGGAGAAAACTGCGGATAATCACGTTCCAACGTTTTAGAAGGTACCAATGGTTCCTCTTCTATCAGAGTAGCATTCGGGAAGTTCAGGTCTTCCTTCCGGCTGATTTTGGCAATATACAAATCGCGCTTGCCCCCTCTCTCACTAGAATAAACCAGAGAACGGTTGTCGGCACCAAATGAAATGCCCCGTTCTGCTTCAGGAGTATGTGTAATCTGTTTGGTTGTTCCATACTCTACAGAAGTCACGAACACTTCTCCACGTACGATAAAGGCAACCTGCTTGCCATCGGGAGAAACGACAGCCTCCGAAGCTCCTCGTGTAAAGGTATAGGAAACAGGGAGTTCCTCATCATCGCGTACCAGCGAGATAGCTACTTTCTGTGGCTTACCACCAACCGACTGCGTATAAATCTCGCCATCGTAGGTATAACAGAGCGTACCGTCGGCTCCCATCGAAAGGAATCTGACCGGATTCGTCTTGAATGACGTAACCGGCTGTACATTCTTCGGATCATCGATCGGAAAAGAATAGACATTGAATGAGCCACCGTTGCGTTCGCTCAGGAAGTAAACCTGCTTGCCGTCGGGGCTTACGATCGGGTTACGGTCTTCGCCCGGTCTGGCCGTCAGATTGGTATGTTTTCCCGTCTTTACATCGTATCTCCATACATCGCGGGTAATGGACGAAGTGTGATGCTTACGCCACTCGTTTTCCACCCCTTTCTGATCCTGATACAGGAAGAAATCACCCGACGGAGCATAGCTGATCATCTCAGCCGGCGTTCCTAACATCTGCTGTGTACGTCCGCCGTCTACCGGTACCTTATAAACCTCGGTCATTGCCAATTTAGGGAAAAGTGCGCTCGAAGCTGGATCCTGAATGGAAGCAGAGAAAACAACATATTTCCCATCAGGAGTAAAGGCTGAAGGAATTTCCGAAGCAGAGTGAGTAGTCAGACGCTTGGCCGCACCTCCTTCGGCAGGCATTACAAATAAATCGAAATTACCAAAGCGATCGCTGGCAAAAGCAATCTGCTTACCGTCGGGCGACCATACCGGATTCGATTCATACGACTCCTGAGTAGTCAGCCGTACAGCTTCCCCTCCCGAAGTCTTCACTTTATAAATATCCCCCTTGTAACAAAAGGCAATCTCTTTACCATCGGGAGAAATAGTCACATCACGCAACCAGAGTGGTGTCACCGCAAAGGCTGAGAAAGAACTTGCTCCCAAAGCAAGCGTTACTAACAATTTCTTCATGAATCTATATTTTTGGTTTCCGCAAAGATAGCGATTAAAGCATGAAGAGAAAAAAAAGTGAAAAATTATTTGGATTATATTGACGAAAACATTTATCTTTGCAACGTTTTCCGAGGAAAACAAATAAAGTTTGGACTATGGTGTAATGGCAGCACAACAGGTTTTGGTTCTGTTTGTCCAAGTTCGAATCTTGGTAGTCCAACGGAAACTCTACAGAAAAGCCCTGAAAGATAACTCTTTCGGGGCTTTTTCTATGATAAAAACTAAAGGGTAAACATTCCAATCGGAATATATACCCTTCTATAAAAATATCACAATCAATTTTATTATTATTTCTTTTCAAAAGAACTTACATTCAATCAGAATAATTCTTGAGGAAGCTTTCCATCCACAAATTTATAATCTACACCCAACAAATGCATAACATAAGGAGCTATGTCTATCTGTTTCATAGTCTGCAACTCTTTTCCTTTATCTGGAACATTACAGCCATATACCATGAAACAGGTCGGATCAATCCCTGAGAAATAACCATGAGAACCACCTTTCTTTACAAGAACATCGGCGCCCGTACGGTTTGTAGAGACACTGATTCCAGCAATCGGCTCTAATGCTAAAGCCACTTTAGGATCTCCCCCCATAGCTGTCAATTCTTCTTGAGATACAACCCGAAACAAACGACGTGTTTCGACGGGAAGATTTTGTATAATGCGTTCAACCTTTTGAAGAGTTTCTTTATCATTAGAGTCACGAAGGTATAAAAACATCACCGAACCATTTCCATGGAAGCAAGCTTTCCAGTCGCCTCCTGGCTTTTCACTTAACAATCCCGCACGAGTAAGCCAGACATTCGGAGCAATAGCCTGACTTATATCAGAAAAACCATGATCACCACACACAATAACTGTTGTACTATCCATCCGATGGGTCTGTTTCAAATTTTCTACAATTAAACCGATTGCATGGTCCACACTCGCAACAGCCATCCGAGTGCGTTCCGATTGCATACCTGTAGCATGCTGGGCATAATCTGTCGTAATTAAATGAATTGTCATCAGATTAGGATGATATTTATTCATGATATAATTAGCCATATATGCTGTACGGGCATCACGGTTAATGGATCCAGCTCCAAAAGTCAAATGGTCTAACCGTCCAACTGCATTTTGTTCAAGTTCATCCAATATACCTGACGGAGTACAAACAGGCTTAATAAAATCCAACTGGTTGGCTACACGTTTCACTGACCAATATTCCGGAATGTTATAATCAATCCAACGTGATTTAGTCGATACAGGCCAAAACAAAGAAGCTGTAGTCAATCCAGATTCCTTAGCAGCCTGCCAGATAGTTGGAGCCTTTATACTATCCGCATACCAATAGCTTACCACAGAATCTTTATTGAAGACAAACGGAGAATTATAAAAGATACGATGATGAACAGGAAGGGCTCCCGTCACAATACTAGTATGTGACGGATAAGTAGCTGTAGGAGGTACTCCCTTTACCTTATCCACAAAAAGACCTTCACGTTTCATCATTTTTAAATAAGGAGAAGGCATATCCGGATCAGTTACCATCCCTGCATGCATTCCGTCAATCGTTATCAGTATGACATATTTCGAATTATCAGCAACAGCATCCGACAGCCATCCCAAACAGAATAGAATGACAGCAAACAATCTATAGTTCAATCGATTAATTAAAGAACGGCACAACATATTCAGATGATTTATTTTCAACAATTATCTTATTCATATTATAACGGATGGTTACCTTTTTAGTCGTTTCATCCATTGTAAAGTCATCCATACCCTGATTCAATGGAATAAACGAAGGAATAAGAGCCTCCATATACGGCTGAGCCGACGGCGTATTAGCGGCCTCAACCTCACAAACAGGTAATTTAATACCTAAATCGGCCACTCTTCTTCCCTCAGCAAAGAAGATTTCCTGACGCATTAAATATAATAACTCTAAGGTTTCATCTACTCCACTGGTTTTATTGATCATCTCTTCAGAAACAGATGTTCCAGAAATATACGGAACGCTGATTAAATGAGGAGCCTGACGGTCTAAAACCAATCCGCTACGATATTCTTCACCTTCAGAAGCCGCCACAACATATTCCGAACTGTTGGGATAATGTTTATACCCCCCATTAAATCTTCCCTCCAGCTGATCATTCAAATCTGTTTGAATAGGACGAGATTTAACCAAAGTAAGCAATTGCTTCATATAACCTTTAGCTCCATCAATATCGTTATCGGATAAAGCTGCTTCTGCCAAAATAAGGTAATCTTCTTCAGCCTTTCCTATATTAATAGGACGTTCTTCCGTACTGGTTAGCTTAAAATACTTAGGATCCAAGAAATCCAATCTCGGTAACGGCTGGAACCAGGTTCCCCATGTAGCAGTCTGAATGGAATTCAGTACGTCGTTTACCCCATCAAACTGTACTTGTTTCACAAAATCACCAGAAAAGGACAAGGCTGTTTGAGATTCATTCACAGCATTTTGTTTATCGCCCAAGCGATAATAAACACGTGCTTTCAAGGTATGGATAAAAGCTTTGTCTTCATCTGTTTCTACATACTCCAAAGCCTTGTCTAAAACCTCAACAGCCGTTTTCAGTTGCTCATCCCATGTCTTGACATCCCCTCCATCGGTATCGGGTAAGGCACGAAAATATTCACCCGCAAGAATATATGCATAAGCCTTAATGTAGTACAGATTAAACAAATCGCTTTTCGTTGTTTTGGCATCAACAGGTGCCACGACATTGATGCCATAATCTGCAGACTCACGCATGGTACCTATATACCGCTGAAGATTTGTAACATCAAGGTCTGTATACAGAATCTTCGGTATATCGAATACCTTACTACTCTGGGAATAATTATTGAAATAGTTATCCGACATAATTTCCATCAGTTCACAATAAGAACCTATCGACTCAGCAAAAGAACTATTCGCTCCATTTACCCAAGCCTGCATGGCATTTGCCGAATTTAAAAACGTATTTTCATCGACATTCGGATTGATAATATCATCAGGCTGCAATAACTCACAAGAATTAAGTGTAAAACACGTTGCAACTGACAAAAATATATAATTGATTGCTTTCATATGCCTTTTATTATTTAGAAATTAACTTTAACTGATCCTATATATTGACGAGGAGTAGAATAGGAAGAATAGTTCAATCCTCCGGTAGCTACGGCTCCTTGAGAACGAGCACCCGACAACAATGCTTCAGGATCGACAGAAGCTGCCGTAAAAGAGAATGGATTATATACATTGAAACCAAAACAGATTTCCTTCAGATACCTCTTCGGCTTAATTGTATAATAAGCTCCAATGTTTCTAATCTTTAAATAATCAGCTTTTTCAACAAAGAAGTTTGTAAAATTCAACCATGCAGCACCTTGTGTTGTTCCTTCAAGTGCTTTATCTGGTATACTAGGATCCTTTAAACCTTTTGCGAAACGAAACTGGCGGTCGAAAGAATGTACGTACGACCCTGCCTGATAATCACCACTTACAAAGAATGAAAGATTTTTATAATCGACATTCAATGAGAAATTTCCATATAGAGTAGGTATCGTTGTTCCTAAATCTTGTAATTCCAAAACTTCTTTCAGTGAACCGTCTTCATTTAAAACAGCCTTTGAACCACGAATAAAACCGACAGGCTTTCCTTCTTCCACTACGGTCTGTACCGTACGTGAAGAGAATCCACCGATTGCAAAAGGAACTGTTCCACCCGTACTCAAAACTACATTGTGATTTGTATTAGCCGACGCATTCAGACGCACATTCCAATCTTTCGTATTGACCAGTTGCATACCTACCGTCAACTCAATACCTTTATTTTCAATTTCACCCACATTTGCCAGATAGCTTGCAGACTGTCCGGAAGAAGGCAGCGAAGGAACACTAAAGAGTGCATCTTTGGTACGAGCATAATAATAAGTTAATCCAACATTCAAAAAATGATTAAACAATACAGTATTAAAGCCTACTTCGTACGAATGTTTCTTTTCCGGTCCCAAATCCGGATTACCATATTTACCAAACGAAGCTGCCTGCTGACCTAAAAACGAATTTACAGCAATTGTTTTCTGATACTCAAAAGCAGGTGGATAACTACCCGCAATACCATAATTAGCAAATAGTCTGAAGGAATTCAGCATACCACTGTTTACAATGGATTTCATAAACGCTTCATCCGACAACTGATAAGATAATCCAATTTTAGGATAATATTGCCAACCTACATTATCACCGAATGCAGTATTATAGTCTGCACGCAAACCTAAGTCCAAATAATATTTATCTTTGATACCAATGTTCTCTTGTACAAATACACCATAGTTATATAAATAACTCAACCATTCATCGGCACTCTGTGTACCAGCTCCTGTCATTATCAGCGCACCATCCCTAACATTCGTTCCATTGTATACAGACTGATGATCATAAGTGCTGAAATACTGGAAACCAGCAGTTGTAACCAGACTCAGAATATCACGGAAATGATAATTATATTGTCCGTTCAATTCAATGGTAAGCCCTAAATAGTTACGGTCGAAGTTATTGATACTACCTGCATCCGAAGTTCCTTCTGGCTTTTGCTGAGTATGAATCAAATACTCGTTTGTCGTAATATTCTTATTCGTATTCAAACGATAGTCCAATCCAAAAGTTCCTTTAAATATAAGATTTTGAAGAGGTTTAAATGAAAGTGACTGTGATGTCTGAAAACGACGCACAGATTCTTTATTATTCTGCAAAGCTTCAGCTTTATCGACAAAAGCCTTCATCTGGGCAAATTCATAATCGCTTGCAGCATCAATATCCGGATTGTAACTAACGGTATTTCCGCTTTCATCTACATAATCAAAATTAGCAGCAGCAGAACCTTCCGTAAACCACAATCCCGTATATCCTCCCTGATTACCATTACGGCTACGGCGGAAGTCTTCCACTACCATACCAAATGAGTTCTGATACTCTAACGCTTTATTAATTTTCAGACGAGAACCGAAACGCAAATCGTACTTCTTATCTTCATTCCCGTTATGTATCAAAGTTCCGGTACTGTTGCTCATGCTCGCGCCTAAGCTATAACCATATTTTTCATTTCCACCATCGAAAGCTACACGATATTTCTGTGAGAAACCAGTCTGATGCAACAATTCTTTCGTACGCTTAAAATGATAAAACTGAGAAGATGCAACATCTGCTCCCAACTCAGCCTCTACAGAAGCATTAAAACGTCCTTCACCTCCTTTTTTAGTGAATATCTGTATCACTCCGTTTGCTGCATCCGAACCGTATAATGTAGTAGCAGCACCTCCGGTCACATATTCTATACGTTCTATATTTTCCATTGGAATATCTCCAATAGAACCTGTAGCAGCAGCATTTCCACTCAAAGAATTATTTAATGTCGCTCCTGTATTCATGTTATCCACACGTACTCCATCAACATAAATAACAGGAGTAGAATTTGAAAAAGCAGAAGAAAGACCACGAGCTTTAATTAAAGAAGTCGTACCCGGTTGTCCATTCGACAAATTAATCTGTACATTCGGAAGTGCATTTTGTAGCATCTGATCAATACGCCCTTGTGGCATTTTTACCAAATCCTTCTCACTTACAGTCGAAACATTCGATGACAAACGTCTCTTTTTGATTTCAGCACCTTGTCCGGTCACCACCACTTCATCCAATTTGAAATTGTCTTCATTCATTTCGACAACCATCCCTTGTTTATCTTCCGACAAGCTGATTTCTTTTGTCACATACCCCACATAAGTCAGCTCCAGTGTTGCTTTCGCAGCATTAACATCCAGAGAAAAATTACCATCAACATCTGTAATAGTACCAATACCCGGATTACCCTTTACAGACACAGATACCCCTATTAAAGCCTCCTTCGTACTTTGGTCTATTACTTTTCCTTTTAATAAATTGGCTGATGCCGAAAAAGGCAATAAGCACATGATTCCAGTTAAAGCTAAATACCTCATAAACAATTCTATTAAAAACTGTTGCAAAAGTACCTGACCCTCATTACAAACAAACGACAGAGAAATGACGTTACGATTCTAAAAACATTACAAAAGATGTAAACTTTATTAAAAAGAGATTACAAGCGTCACAGGTTTGTGGCTACCGAAAAAAGAATTTTCCATTTTCCTATATCAAGTATTCACGCTTTTAGCGTATCTTTGCTGACTTTAAAATGTAATCTTAAAAAGAAAGGAATAACCGTGGCTAAGGACAATGACGTGGTATTAACCCCCATGATGAAACAGTATTTCGACTTAAAGGCGAAACATCCTGATGCAATCATGCTCTTCAGGTGTGGCGACTTTTATGAAACGTATTCGGAAGATGCCGTAACAGCTTCCGAAATCCTGGGAATCACGCTGACCAAACGTGCCAACGGACAGGGTAAAACGGTGGAGATGGCGGGATTTCCGCACCATGCGCTCGATACGTACCTGCCGAAACTGATTCGGGCAGGACGACGTGTAGCTATCTGCGACCAGCTGGAAGACCCGAAAACCACAAAGAAGCTGGTAAAAAGAGGCATCACCGAACTGGTTACGCCGGGTGTCGCCATCAGCGACAATGTATTATCTTATAAGGAGAACAACTTCCTGGCTGCCGTACATTTCGGCAAGACAGCTTGCGGCGTCGCTTTCCTGGATATTTCGACGGGAGAATTTCTTACCGCCGAAGGGCCTTTCGACTATATCGACAAGTTACTGAATAATTTTGCCCCGAAAGAAGTCTTGTTCGAACGGGGAAAGAAACCGATGTTCGAAGGTAATTTCGGTAGTAAGTTCTTTACCTTCGAGCTGGACGACTGGGTGTTTACCGAAGCGTCTGCCCGCGAAAAGCTACTGAAACATTTCGAAACCAAGAACCTGAAAGGTTTCGGAGTGGAACATCTGAAGAATGGTATCATTGCTTCCGGAGCCATTCTGCAATACCTAGATATGACGCAGCATTACCAGATCGGGCACATCACTTCGCTGGCACGTATCGAAGAGGATAAATATGTACGCCTCGACAAGTTCACGATACGCAGCCTGGAGCTGATAGGCAGCATGAATGAAGGCGGAACCAGCCTGCTCGATGTCATCGACCATACCATCAGCCCGATGGGAGCCCGTCTGCTGAAGCGGTGGATTGTCTTCCCGCTGAAAGACGTGAAGCCCATCAACGAACGACTGGACGTAGTGGAATATTTCTTCCGCGAACCGGATTTCAAGGATTTTATCGAAGAGAAGTTGCATCTGATAGGCGACCTGGAGCGTATTGTCTCAAAAGCAGCCGTAGGACGTATCTCTCCGCGTGAAGTCGTTCAGCTGAAAGTAGCCCTGCAGGCGATAGAACCTATCAAGAATGCCTGTCTGAATGCCGACAACGAAAGCCTGCGGAAGATAGGTGAGCAGCTGAATCTCTGCGCTTCCATCCGCGACAAGATTGCCAAGGAAATAAACAACGATCCCCCGCTGCTGGTCAACAAGGGAGGAGTGATTGCCGACGGAGTCAATCAGGAACTGGACGAACTGCGCCACATTGCTTACTCGGGTAAGGATTACCTGCTGCAAGTACAGCAGCGCGAAAGTGAACTGACGGGTATCCCCAGCCTGAAAATAGCCTACAACAACGTGTTCGGCTATTACATCGAGGTAAGAAATACACATAAAGACAAGGTTCCAGCCGACTGGATACGCAAGCAGACACTGGTCAATGCAGAACGATACATCACGCAGGAACTGAAGGAGTACGAAGAGAAGATTCTGGGAGCGGAAGACAAGATTCTGATTCTGGAAACCCAACTGTACAACGAACTGGTAGCAGAACTTGCCGAGTTTATCCCTGCCATCCAGATCAATGCGACGCAAATAGCCCGTCTGGACTGCCTGCTGTCGTTTGCCAACGCAGCCCGGGCCAACAAATATATCCGTCCGGTGGTAGCCGACGACGATATCCTCGACATCAAGCAAGGACGTCACCCGGTAATCGAGAAACAGCTTCCGGCAGGAGAGAAATACATTGCCAATGATGTGTATCTCGATACGGAAACGCAGCAGATCATTATCATCACCGGACCGAACATGGCAGGTAAGTCTGCCTTGCTCCGACAGACGGCACTTATCACCCTCATGGCGCAGATAGGTTGCTTTGTTCCTGCCGAAAGTGCACACATCGGACTGGTGGATAAGATTTTTACCCGTGTGGGAGCCAGCGACAATATCTCGGTGGGCGAATCAACCTTCATGGTAGAAATGAACGAGGCGGCAGATATCCTGAACAACCTTTCGCCACGCAGTCTGGTATTGTTCGACGAGCTGGGACGCGGTACATCTACTTACGACGGTATTTCCATCGCCTGGGCTATCGTAGAACATATACACGAGCACAAGCGCGCCCGTGCCCGTACGCTCTTTGCCACACATTATCACGAGCTGAACGATATGGAAGAGAGCTTCCCGCGTATCAAGAATTACAACGTTTCGGTGAAGGAAGTAGACAACAAGGTCATCTTCCTGCGCAAGCTGGAACGTGGAGGAAGCGAACACTCGTTCGGTATTCACGTAGCAAAGATGGCAGGTATGCCCAAGACCATCGTGAAGCGTGCCGACGAGATTCTGCACCAGCTGGAAAAAGAAAACCGACAGGAAGGCATGTCATCGCATCATAAGGTAGAACCTAAAACAGTTCATCAGGACGGAGTACAGCTGAGTTTCTTCCAGCTCGACGACCCTGTACTGTGCCAGATACGTGACGAAATACTGAATCTGGACGTAAACAACCTGACTCCGCTGGAGGCGCTGAACAAGCTGAACGATATAAAGAAGATAGTAAGGGGGAAATAATACCCTCTACCTGCATATTATGATTCCCTGTGCTGCCAGAAAATGATACTCCGGCAACACAGGGAATGCTTATTGAAAAGGTAAAAGAGATACTATCAACGGGAATACAGATGATATAATACATCGTTAACCAACGTGATTGTTACCAATGCACATACAACTCCCAACGAGAAATATCCATCTACTGCAAAAAATAAAATCCACCATACACACATGGCTCCGGCATCCAAATAAAGATACTTCCCTTTATCGGGACAAGCTGCCTTCTTCTTATATAGTACCAACAAATCGAAAAGAATAGAAATCATAAATAGCCCCATAAGAAGAGCAAGCCACAAAGCTTTTTTTTCAATACTTTCCACAAGTCCATAAACAACAGCCAGACCTAATAATAAGGAACATACCATCCTGATTTTGAAATACGTGTTACTGCTTTGCATAATGACTAATTTTAACATGGCAAGTAAGTTAATAAAAATCAAATTAAAAAACAATATATATAAAGAATTATATATTTAAACTATCTAATCTTAGATCTATAATTTCATATTTTAATTTTTCACTTTTAAATTTTAGTTTGCCAATAATTAAAACTACTTTGCATAATAGCAAATGCTATTAATAAGGAGTTTTTATCTTCTAAAGTTAAATTAGGTGAATCAGACACAACCTTTCTATATTCATACAATATAACCTCTAAATCCTGTTCATTAACAACATATCCATTTACAGCTTGAAAGAATAAATCCATTATTCTCTCACTATCTATTGAAACAATGCCTTTTTCTACAAAATTACTTAATACCTTTTCATAATCATTACTTCGATATAAATCTATTAAAGTACTATCTATTTGATTGATTAAATCTAACTGTATGTTATCAGTTATTAAAGGAATTCCATAGCTATTATAATTATCAATATGCTTAACATCAGTACCTAAATCATCTATTGGATCATAAACACCTCTAGAGGAATAATTTGTTGAAGCATTTAAAGCTATGCCAACTATAGAATCATGTAATAATGAAATAGTATGACATTCATCTTCATTTAATATCCTTTCTAACGGTTGGATGTCATCATTCTTCATCACAGAAGAATTTATTATAACAGTTTCTTTATAAGATTCTAATACATCTAAATAAGGCATAACCATTGAACATCCACAATATGCAGAATATGAAGCTCCAGCAGATATAACCCCTGTAGAAGTCAATACAGCAGCCCCCGTGACAGGTCCAGCTACTCCCCCAGTCATAGCTGTTATTAGAGCTGCAGCCCCAACAGAAGCTTTAAAACCTGTATAAGCACCAATGGCATCTGCACTTATTATAGCAATAAACCGTCCCAAAATACCTCTACTTTCAGGCTTAATTTTTAAAATAGAATCATTAAATTCACTCAAAGTATTCAGTTCTTCAACAACAGATAAATCATCCACTTTTGGTTCCAAAACAGAATCTTTTTCATTTGAACAAGCAAAAAAGAATAAACAACTAACTATCAAAAAAATAATCTTTTCATAAATAATTATATTTAAGATAACAATTAACAATAAACAATCACAATACAAAATCTCCGGTAATTTCATTTCCCTCTTTATCATAGAAATAAATATTATAATTCCCCGATTTATATTGGGATATATCTATTATTACAGTATCGAATGTCTTAACTGTAATCTCATTTTGATAGACTATACCCTCTGCACCAGTAACGATAACCTTATATACAGCCCCTTTCAAAAATAAAATATCAATAGCCGTAGAAGATTGTGTCGCATTAATAGGAATCTGATTTTGAGAAACAGAAACTGGAGATTCATTGGTTTTCAATTCTATGTTTTTATCTGCAAAAGCATAGTCTGAAAAAAGAACTAAACCCATAAACAATAAAAATATCTTTTTCATAAACATTAAATTATTGATTTTCGCTATTACAAAGGTACAGCAGATTCAAGCACCATACAAAGAAAAGAGGGTGACACAAGGTAGACATATACAAAATCATAACACATTGATAATAAATGGAATATAAAAATTAATAAAGAAAAAAGGTAGACATAATAAAACAGCAGGCAGTTTATCCCACTATTATCCCCCGAATAATCTATTAGCAATTCACCGATAAAACAATCAAATTATTTATATTTGTAATAGTCTTACAAACATTCTGTATGAAAAATAAAACACTCATCATCATTGTCACCATAGCAGCAACCGCAGCCGCCCTTTCACTCGGCATTTACCAGAAAAGGACACACCAGATAAATGCTTCACTGTTGCAGATTGAGCAACTGATGTATGAAAGACCCGACAGTGCCTGGAAGATACTACAACACATGCCATCCATTTCGCAATTACGTAAAGAGGAACAGGCACTCCATGCACTGCTATTCACACAGGCACAATATAAAAACTACATTCCGGTGAAAAGCGATTCACTACTCCGGATAGCGGAAGCATACTACCGGACAAGCAGCGACTCCCTGCACAAGGCATGGACACTTTTCTATTTGGCACAGTATTACAGGGATTCGGATGAAAAGGAAAAAGCACTCTCGTATTTCCAGCAGGCGAATATAGCAAGCCGGAATATAGAAAACAATCAATTCAAGTTCCTGCTCAATTTACACTGGGCTAATTTACTAAGCGATGAAGATGCCGAGAATAAAGGAATCGAAAAATATCAAACGGCAAATAAATATGCTATTTTACTGAAAGATACCTTAAAACAAATTGATTTATATGGACAATGGGGATGGTGCTGTCTGTTAACAGGAAAATATGATTGCGCAGACAGTCTGTTTAATATGGGATTAAAATTATCTACATCTTCAAAAATGACATATTATAACTACCTATTAAATTGTTTATCTTTAACGGCAAGAGAAAAAAAAGATTACAAACGGGCACTGGAACTGGTAAACCGCAGTTTATCGCTCGCAAAGGATTCCACCGAGCTATATCCGTTATGGAATAACAAGGGAGAAATCTTGCTGGAGATGAACCAATACGATTCGGCACACTTCTATTTAAGCAAAGATACGAGAGATTATGATCCATATTTCAAAGCGACTCATTATTTAAACTGGAGTATATACGAAGAAAAAATAAAAAATCTTCCCAAAGCGCTGGAATACAGCAAGCGGTATGCCGAACTGCTGGATACCATCTATCAAAAAAGGCTGGAGTCTAAAGTAGTAAACCTCCAGCACAAATACGACTACTCCTTGATTCAGAGTGAAAACAAGCTGCTGAAAATCAAACGGCAAAGACTGTATATATCACTGATAGCCATCTGCATGGCGGTACTGACCGTAGCTGTCATATTCTTCTATAAACGCAGGGAAGAGAAGCGTAAACTGGCAGAACAGATGCGATCAAAAGACGACCTGATGAAGGAAATGAGGCTGCAACTGCAAGAAAAAACCATCGACCTGCATGCTGCACAGGAAAAAATTATCGAAAAGGAAACAGCTCTGGACAAAGAACTTTCACAAAGGGAAAAGATGAGGAGCGAATACTCTTCAAAGGAGGCTGCCATGAGAAAGGAAATCCTGCGCCACAGCGAAATCATCAGAAAAATGGAACAGCTCAATAAAATGAGCCAGCAGGATAAAATACAAAGCCGGTCGGTAGTGCTCTCCGACGAGGAACAGGACAATCTGGCGGAAGTTATAAACATCTGCTACAACAACTTTACAGACCGGCTTTGGAAAAAGTTCCCGACACTGACAAAGGCGGACATCTCGCTTTGCTGCCTTATCAAAATCGGCATCTCAAACAGCAACATGCTTTACCTGCTCGACACCAGCAAGGTCGCCTTGAAGAAACGGAAAAACCGCCTCAAACACGACAAGATGGGTATGGACGAAAACGATTCGCTGGATGAGTTTATCATGGAATTCTGAGGAATATTATGCTCACTCTTTCACCCATACATGTTCTATCTCTACGACATACATTTTATGGAATCCGCCATGTCCTTCACCGTACCAGCGGCTTACCAGTGAGGCATCGATAAACTGCTCGGGCTTTATCATATCGGCATACAGTTTTCTGCATTCCAGTACCATACGTGCCTGCTCGTAGGCAATGTTTCCTCCGGGAGTGGCAAAAGGCTTCAGTCCGGTAGCCGCTACCTTGTCGATGTCGCGTCCCGACTTGGAACCGCAGATTTTATGTATATCTTTATGCTCTTCGCCTAAGAAAGACAGAGTAAGCGTTTCTCCCTCTTCAATAAACTGGTAGGTATAACGCTCGGGACGGATGAAAATAAAGGCTACGGGCTTTGCCCACAAAACACCGGTTCCGCCCCAGCTTGCCGTCATCATGTTAAACTTTTCCTGTGTTCCGGCCGTTACCAGCATCCATTCCTTACTGATAGCGTCGAACATGTTATCTTTCAGTTCCGATACATTTATTTCTTTCATACATGCATATATTTAATGGTTCATCAAGGCAAAACTACTAAAATTATCGGTACCCAGAGAAAAACGCTTTCAGAAGTCGCTGAAAATTTGTACAAACGTTTTTATTTTTTGTACAAAAAATAAAAAAACGTCAGCACGAATCAGACAGGCTCTCTGTATCTTCCTGCCCGAACTTCCTCTTTTCCCTGTTTCTTTTTTTTGATATTTCACGAAACTCCTGAACGAAAGGAGTATACAAAAACCATTTCTTAAATAGCAAAACTGTATTAAAATTCAGAAAAAATAAACTATCTTTGCCACCGATTGGTTCCGGAAGGTTGGTTCGACCCGACGGATTAAAAGGGAATCGGGTGAAAGTCCCGAACAGTCCCGCTGCTGTGAAGCTCATCAAGCACGTTGACAATTACTCATTGCCACTGGATAAAACCGGGAAGGTGTCAAAGCGTGTGAGTCAGTCAGAAGACCTGCCATCGTTTTTATTAATTAACCGAACTCGTGGGATAGGACGGTTGAACGTTTTACATAATGCTTAATAGACTTTACTATGCGGTAATGTTTACCCTGCTGGTGTGGGGTATAAACATTTGTGTACCGGTACATGCACAAAACAAGTTGGACAGCCTTCAACATCTGAACGAGGTTGTTGTGACGGCGCGTGCCGTGCAGAAAGAGATTTTTCCAGTACAGGAATTATCGGGCAAGCAGCTTCATCAGCTCAGCTCGCACAACGTGGCCGATGCCTTGCGCTATTTTTCCGGCATACAGATCAAGGACTACGGAGGAGTAGGGGGACTGAAAACGGTGAATATCCGGAGTATGGGAACCAACCATGTAGGTGTGTTCTACGACGGCATCGAGCTGGGAAACGCACAAAACGGTACGGTCGATCTGGGAAGATTCTCGCTCGACAACATGGAGTCTGTCACGCTGTACAACGGACAGAAGAGTGCCATTTTCCAGCCGGCAAAGGATTTCGGCTCGTCGGGCTCCATCTATTTGCAGACACGGACGCCTCAGTTCGAGGAAGGAAAGAAGTATAACGTAAGGGCTTCGTTCAAGACGGGCTCGTTTGGTGTGGCAAATCCTTCCGTTCTGTGGGAGCAAAAGCTCGGACAACGAATCAGCAGTTCGTTCAGTGCCGAGTATCTTCACTCGTCGGGAAAATACAAGTTTACTTACCGCATGCAGGAGGGATATGATACAACGGCGGTACGGCAGAACGGAGACCTGAATGCCTTGCGTGTGGAAGGAGGGCTGTTCGGACAGCTCAAGCAGGGATACTGGAAGGCGAAGGCTTACCTGTACAACTCGGAACGTGGATATCCGGGGGCAATCGTCCGCAACAAGTTCTCGCACGAGGATCGCCAATGGGATACGAATTTCTTTACTCAGGGTACATTCAAGAAGGACTTTACACAGTGGTACAGCCTGCTTGCCAATGCGAAATATGCATACGACTACCTGCATTATCTGGCCGACCCTAAGAAAGACGAGTCGCTGATGTATGTCAACAACCATTATTACCAGCAGGAAGTATACACATCGGTAGCCAACCGATTTAATCTGTTTCCATGGTGGGAGGCAAGTTTTTCGGCAGATTATCAGTTCAACCTGCTGAATTCCGACTTGCGCGACTTTGTGTATCCGCGCCGGCATACGCTGCTGGCATCCATCGCTACGGCTATGCGCTTCAAGCAGGTGGAACTTCAGGCAAGTCTGCTCGAAACGTTTGTACACGATACGAGCTCGGGAACGCCTGCTCCCGACAAGCAGAAGCTTACTCCTTCGTTTTTCGTGTCGTGGCGGCCTTTCCCGCAAAGCGGCCTCAACCTGAGAGGTTTCTACAAACGGATCTTCCACATGCCTACACTGAACGACCTGTATTATACGTTCATCGGAAATATCAACCTGGAACCTGAGTTCACTACGCAGTACGACTTAGGATTTACGTACAGCCGTACCTTCAACAGTACGTGGCTGCGCTCGCTGGAAGTACAGACGGATGTGTACTACAACGAGGTGGAGAATAAAATCGTGGCCACTCCTACGTCGAATTTCTTCCGCTGGACGATGGTCAATCTGGGGAATGTGGAAATCAGAGGGGTAGACGTGGCGCTTCAGACCGGCTGGAAGATCGGGCGTGACCTGATGGTAAGCAACCGAATCAATTATACGTATCAGCGGGCACAGGACTTTACCGACCCCAAAAGTGAGTTTTACGGAGGACAGATTCCGTACATCCCCTGGCACAGCGGTTCGGCCGTGGTGAACCTGCAATGGCGCTCGTGGGAGGCAAATTACAGCTTTATCTATACCGGAGAGCGCTATTCTTCGCAGGCCAATATCCCGTATAATTACCAGTTGCCGTGGTATACCAGCGACTTTTCGGTTTCCAAAGGACTGAAGGTGTGGAAGGGGGACCTGAAGCTGACGCTGGAAGTAAACAATTTATTGAACCAGCAGTACGAGGTGGTGATCTGCTATCCGATGCCCGGCACCAACTTCAAGCTGATTGCTCAATATAACTTTTAATCATTCGGACCATGAACAGATATTATTTTTACCTGACAGCCTGCCTGATTTTGTGCTTTCTGGACGGATGTCGTCAGGAGCTTCCGACGATTCGTTCGGAAGTGGAATATGTCACCCTGCCTTCGGACCCGCAGTCTATCGAGGGATTCTTTCTCGTCAATGAGGGGAATATGGGAAGCAACAAGTGTACGATCGATCATTTTGACGCACGTACGGGAAGCTATTTTCGCAACATTTATCCGGAACGGAACCCCAATGTAGTGAAGGAACTTGGCGATGTGGGCAACGACATCGGCATTTACGGCAATCGGCTGTATGTGGTAGTAAACTGTTCCAACTTTGTGGAGGTGATGAATGTGCACACGGCAGAGCATATCGGCAGTGTGAGTATTCCCAACTGCCGCTACATTGTTTTCAACGGCGACAAGGCGTATGTCAGTTCGTACGCCGGTCCGGTACAGATTGACCCGAACGCGCGTCCGGGAAAGGTAGTGGAAATCGACCTTGAAACGCTTCAGATCACGCGGGAGGTGGTAGTAGGCTATCAACCGGAGGAAATGGTTATCAACAACGGACGACTGTATGTGGCCAATTCCGGCGGGTATCGTTTTCCCAATTACGACCGTACCATTTCGGTAGTCGACCTCCAGTCGTTTCAGGTAGTCAACACGATTGATGTGGCTATCAACCTGCATCGCATGGAAATGGATAAGCAGGGACGCATTTATGTCAGTTCGCGCGGAGATTATTACGGTATCGGCTCCGACATTTATGTCGTCGACTCCCGCACGGAAAAAGTAACCGGCAGACTGGGTATCGCCGCTAGCGAAATGTGCATGGACGAGAACCTGCTGTATACCATCAGTACCGAATGGAATTACAATACGGGGAAGAACCAGGTTTCGTACGCCGTTTACGACACGGAGAAGCAGGAAATTATTTCACGCAACTTCATTACCGACGGAACGGAAAAGAATATCACCATTCCTTACGGGCTTGCCATCAATCCGGAAACAAAGGAAATTTATGTATGCGATGCCACAAACTATGTCACTCCGGGGTATTTATACTGTTTTTCACCGGCAGGCAAGCTCCAGTGGAAAGTCCGTACCGGCGATATTCCCGCACATATAGCCTTTTCGACAGAAAGATTTTATTAACCAATACTTAAACCGTTTCAAAAGATGAAAAGGTTCACATTACATCAGGTTCAGCTGACGGGCGCCTTGCTTGTCGCACTGGCTGCCGGTGGCTTCACATCGTGCAGCAGTGACAAAAATGAACCGGAAATGCCTGTTACCACAGGCGAAAAAACACCTTACGTGACGCGTGTCCTCGACTACCGTCCGGCTGTAGGGCAGTTTACCAATCAGCTCCCCGAATATAAGGAAGGAGATACGCAGGAAGATATGAACCGTAAGGCGCTGGAAGCTATCGGAAATAATAAAATGGGAATGGTTTCGCTGGGAGGTTTCGGCGGATACATCGTGGTGGGCTTCGACCATACCATCGAAAACAAGTCCGGACTGTGTGACTTCCGTGTACTGGGTAATGCGTTTTATGCCAACGGGGCATCGGAATACGGAAGCTGTGAACCCGGTGTCATTCAGGTATGCTACGACGAAAACCGCAACGGACTGCCCGACGACGGATGGTACGAAATAGCCGGAAGCTCTTATCCTGACAGAAAGGAGTCGTGGCTTGACTTGGCTGCTCAGGCTGGCAACGATACGAAAACCGTACTGAATTATGAAATAACGTATTACCGTCCCTCAAAGGAACCGGGAGCGCCTACCGAGCAGTATATCCGCTGGGAAGATAATCAGGGAGGCAGCGGTTACAAGGCGATGAACTTCGCTCACTTGCAGTCGTATTATCCCAAATGGATCAAAGAAGACAAGATGACGTTTACCGGAACTCGCCTGCCTCAGAACGGGGTAGACCAGAGTGGAAAAGGTACGTATTATGTGCTTTACCGCTTTGCTTACGGCTATGCCGACAACGAACTGAATGAAAATGCGGCTTCGGCTATCGACATCGACTGGGCGGTCGACTCCAAAGGTAAGGCGGTACATCTTCCGGGTGTAGACTTCGTGCGTATCCATACCGGTATCAATCAGGAAAACGGATGGCTGGGAGAATGCTCGACGGAAGTCATGGGAGTAGTCGATTTGCATCTGACCAATGTTACCATAGAAAGCAAAACCATCAAAAACAAATAATCAACCTACTAAAAACTTTTAAGCAATGAGAAAAATCAAATTTATGAAGACAAACATCCTTTGGGGGATACTTTTACTGACTGTCAGTTTGTTTGTCGGCAGTTGTAGCAAAGACAGTAAGGAAACCATTGCACCGGCACCGGAATTTGAGCTGGTAACCGAAATGGATGGAACCAATCCGCTGTTTGTTTCACCCGACCAGGTTTTCAAAATTGAATATAATGCAAAGAACATCAAGTCGGTTACTACCAGTACGTTGCCGGAAGGATGGACAGCCGAAATAGATGAAAGCGGCAAGTATATCAATGTAAAGGCTACAGCCAATGCTGTTTCGAAGGCTAAACTGACGATTACGGCTACGGGAGAAGATACGCAGAAGGTATCGAAAGAGGTAACACTTTGCTGTCTGAACTTCTTCGACGACGTGAACGGTACCTTCGTGCTGAATGAAGGAAACATGACAACCGAAAACGGTTCGCTTACGTATATCACTGCCGACGGCTATGTCTTCGACGATGCTTACAAGACGGTCAACGGATCGGAACTGGGTAATGTGGCGCAGGATATGGCTTTCTATGGCGACAAGATTTACATCATTACTCAAAACGGTGATGAAAATGCGGTAGGAAAGAAGTTCGAAAACGACGGTATGCTGATTGTCGTAAACGCAAAGACACTGAAAAAGGAGATAGCGTTTAGTAAGCAAGAACTCTCAGAACTCGACTGGCCTACGCACATTGCCGTACTCGATGAAGAACATGTTTACATCCGCGACAACAAAGGTATCCACAGACTAGATACGAAAACAAAGAAACTGACAACGGTAGAAGGTACATCCGGTGCTCCCAAAAGCCAGTTCGTTACCATGAACGGTAAAGTATACACGTATAAAACAGGATTATTGGGCTGTATTCTTGAGATTTCTCCGGATAAGGACAATGCGACCAAAATAAATTTCCCATATAGAGTAGAGATCTCCATCAATGAAGTTTTGGGCATCCAAGCTGCCGAAAACGGAGATATCTGGGTAATGTCTTTTGGATTCGGAAAATCGGCCATGAACAAATTCAATGTTGAAAGCAAAAAAATAATACAGCGCCAGATCAATGTAAAACCGAGTGTAGGAAGCTCTGGAGTAGCATTTGCAAGTTATGACAACAATATTTATTATGCAGATGGCACAACAATTTACCGCCTTAAATTCGATGAAGACGAATCACTTAATGCAGCATCAGGTCTTGATGCAGAAGAAACTTTAACCGACTTGTCTGCCATCGACAACAATGCAGGATTGCTTTATAATGGACTGGGAGTTCATCCTGTAACAGGAAATGTATATATCAACACGATCAAATCGTTTGCCCAGTATACTCAGAATACAATCTGGTCTTTCGATTTTAACAATAGCGCAGAAAATCCTGCTGCCAAATATGAGAACTATACGAACTTCCCTGCCGGATTCTTTTTTGCACCTGGCAAATAAAAACAGTAAACTTAAAAACATTGAATTATGAAACTCTTGAATAACCTCATCGTTCCGGCATTTTGCGGACTACTGATTTTCTCAGGATGCTCGGACAACCCGGAAGATCCGGGTACACAACCACCTTCGACCAATCCCGAACCTCCTGCATATCTGGGAGGATATGCTGATCCTGACGGAGTACTGATTCTCAATCAGGGAGCTGCAATAGAAAACAGCTCGCTGACTTACATTACTTCCGAAGGAAATATCGAACAGAATGTATATCAGAAAGTCAACGGATCGGCTTTCGGTCATGGGGGACAAGACCTCTATATGCATAACGGGAAACTTTATATTCTCAGCACCAATAAGGATGTATATCAGAAACACGAAGGTGACGGCACACTGGTAATAGCCGATGCTGTGACACTGAAACGGGAGAAAGCATTTAAATTCGACGAACTAAAATACCCTCGTCCGGAAGGATCTTTAGACGAAAATGAATTTCTTCCACTAGTTACTCCACTAAGAAATATTGTAGTCATCGACGAAAAAAACATATTTTTCTCAGACCAGAAAGCACTTTTCCGATTTGACAGTACGACCGGAGAACTAAATATAGTAGAAGATTCCTACCATTTCGGTAATCAGGGAAATACAATTGAAGCTGTTGCCGGCACTCAAGGTATGGTTGTCATTGGCGACTATATATATACCGGTGGAGGAGGATTCTGGGCCAGTACAAGACTGCTGGAGTTTAAAAAAGGAGAAAACAAGGCAACCCGTATCTTGCCAGATCTCAAAGGAGAATTCATCAGTGGTGTATGCCAGACAGGAGAGCGTGAAATCATGATTGCCACATGCGGACGTTCGGGATCTACTAAGAGCTATTTTATATTTGTAAATCTTGATACCTGGGAAATCGTAAAGGAAAAACAAGTTTCGGCCGACATATCAGCCGAGTTCTTCGATACTCCGGGCATTGCTCTTGCAGGAGATTATGTTTATTTCTGTGCCGGAAAAACCAGCGTCAGCCGTATTTCACTCAAGACATGGAAAGTGGAGGAAAATATCATAGACCTGACAAAGGATGCTCCGAATGCCAAATATTTAAACTGCAATGCTATAGCCGACCCGATAAAGAAGTATCTTTATGTTGCCGTTTCGGATGAATATTATGAAACAACTATTTCAAACGGAAACCTGCTGGTATACGACTGTAGCGGAGAAACTCCTGTACTAGTAAAAAACATCGAAAACAAGACAAGCTATCCTGTCGGAATTTATCCGATGTCGAAATTCTATAAATAAACAGCTTTATCAATCACCACTGATTATCCGAAGAGAACAGAATCTGTTCCTGTCTTTCTGATAATTGGTGGTGATTTTTATTTATGCTTACACTCAGAACCATTCCTTGAAAGCTGGCACACGAGCTTTACTGATAATAACCTTTTCATTTGCAGCAGGAGACAGCTGTAAAACCATACGGCCACCAAACCACAAACTCACTCCAGTAATTGCCTTATGAGCAATAATATACTGACGATTGGCTCTGAAAAACTGCCGGGGATTGAGTTGTTCAACCAACTCATCAAGTGTTTGCTGGAAGTCGAATATTTCAGCAGATTGTGTAACTGCTTTGACGGCTCCTTCATCGATATAAAAATAAGAAATCTGTTCTACACCGACAGGAACGAAACGATCGCCTTTCACGGGAACCAGAAAGTGTGTCTTATAGCTTTCTTCTCGTTTTAAAGCATGCATTACAGCCTGGAAATCAATAGCTGGCTGAACCGCACCTCCAAGAATTTTCAATTTATCAATAGCTTGTTGTAAATCGGAACTGCTGATAGGCTTCAGTAAATAAGCGATGCTATTCACTTTAAATGCTTGTAAGGCATACTCATCGTAAGCAGTAGTAAAAATGATAGGGCAGGTAATATCAGTTTGTTCGAAAATACCGAATGCAGAACCATCGGCCAGATGAATATCCATAAACACCAGGTCAGGCATGGGATGAAAGGCAAACCATTCCAATGTTCCTGTTACACTGTCTGTTTCACCTACAATCTCAAATTCAGCATCGACTTCTTTCATGGCTGCCTTCAGATTACGGAGAGCAGCTTTTTCATCTTCTATAATCAGCGTTTTCATATCAGCGGCAAAGTAACTTTAAAAATCTTTTCATTCTCTTCGATGGTAATATCCCGTTTAAAGAGTAACTGATACCGCTTCGACAAGTTGGCCAGTCCGATACAGGTACTGCTACTGTCCGACAGTTTCGGTTGAATGCGATTACTGACACAAAGGTCTTTTCCTTCAGCGTAGATGCGAATGGTAAGAGGGTTTCGGTTGCTGATTTCGTTGTGCTTCACCGCATTTTCCACCAGCATCTGCACTGCCATGGGAGGAACTTGTCGTTGCAACAGCTCCTGTGGAATATCAATATCGAAGTTCAGGTTGTCTTCGTAACGCATCTGCAACAAATAGATGTACGAACGCACAAAACTCATTTCTTCGTTTAAGGCTACCGTATGCGAAAGATTGTCATGCAAGGTATAACGCATCACCCGAGAAAGTTCCTGAAGATAGTTCTGTGCCTTATCGGGCGACTCCCTGATGAGTGAATATAATGTATTCAACGAATTGAAGAGCATGTGTGGATTAAGCTGGCTCTTCAAGGCTTCGTACTGATTGACGAGATTTTCCGTACGCAACTGTTCATTCTCAAGCAGCATTCTCCGACTACGCTGGTTCTGATAATCCAAATAGCAAGTGCCGGTCACGATGCAGGCTATCAGAATATCTCTTAAAGGATGCAGATAATGATGCAACATAGCAGTAATGGCAGGTACATCGAAATGCTGGTGAAGATACACAAAACCTTTTCCCAATAGGTTACATGCCACCAAGGTGATTACAAAAGTTATCGCAACTCTTTTCCATCCTAAGTCTGCTGCCGGATGAGTCGGTATCATCAGTCTGATATTCAGGAAAAAGAGCAGCAGGATAGAAATATAAGTAAACAATATTTCGGAACTCACATTCACCCAATAAACATCCGGAAACAAACGACCGTCTGCCACAGGATCGGAAAGTGCAATCAGTTCGGGCAGATGCATAAGGAACGCCACCAGGATAGAGATGGCGTTCAGCATCAGAAAAAATCTCTTATGGATGTGAAACAACTTCATGCAACAAAGTTAGTGTTTTTTATCCGTTATCTTGGCGGCCACATACATTCCCGGACGGAAATTCGGATAGGCTTGCAGGATACGTGCATAAACTTTGATGGAACGATTCACGTTGTCTACCATCTGGTCGACTGAAACCAGTTCGGCCGTAAACGTTGTGTCAGGCATTCCGTTCACTTTGAATGTGAATTGTGTATTCGGCTGTAGCTTGTCCAGGTCTTTTTCGTAAGCAGTCAACTGCAACATGGGCTTGCTTTTATCGATGACATCACACACCGGATCGCCCGCCGCAAAATACTTTCCGGCATTAACATCCATATTGGTTACATAACCGTTCCGGGGAGCCCGTACTTCCAGATAAGTGCAAATACCCTTTTGAAGCAGCATAGAGGTATCAATACCCAACAACGTAAGCTGTGCAGCAGCCGCTTCCATCTTACTCTTCATAGAAAGATAGTCGGCCTTGCTTTGCTGCATACGCTTCAGTGAAGCCGATTCACCGGAAACCAGTTTCTGCTGACGCTCATATTCTTTTTTCAGATACTCGGTCTGGGCAGCAGCATCAAGGTAAGATTGCTGAAGTTCGATGAAAGCCGGATTGGCCAACGTCAGGATAACTTCTCCCTTACGTACATATTCACCCGGCAATACACGGATATCCCGCACAGAACCTCCCATACCTAATGTTACTGTCACATGGTTTTGAGGAGGCATCATGATGATACCGTTGAACGATGGCGGATTGGCTACATTGGTAGCTCCGCTTACGCCATCTACTTCAGACATTGAAATGCTGTCTGTTGCCGTTTGTATCGTATCAGCAGATTCGGTGGTTTGCTGACTCGAAGGACCTGAACAAGATACTGCCATCAACACGAGCATCAAGTAAATCATTCGTTGTTTCATCAGATTTATTTTATTCATTTTCTCTAAGTTTTTAAAGTTGGTATAGGGTCGTTAATTCATTCGGTATAAAGTTCCAGTTCGAGTACGGTAATGTTATAAGCATAAACCGTTTCGATATATCCTCGTTTGATTTCACGGGCAGCATTCAGGCTCTGGATAAATTCACTGATATTGGTTTCGTTTGCCTGGAATTTCTTCAGTGCACTGTTCTGCAAAGCTTCTGCTTCCTTGATAGCTGCATCCTGATAGTAAGTCAGTCGCTCACGCTGACGAACCAGCTGGCTCTGCAATTCACTAACCTTATTCGACAACTGGCGACGGTTGTCTTCTGCCTCCCAGTTGGCTATCCGCAAATTGATGCGAGCCTGCTTAGTACGACTATGCTGCGGAAAGAACAGCACCGGGAACGATACTCCCACCATCCATGAGTTCAATCCGGTAAGCGGCGCTATCTTCTGGCGCACATAGCCTACAGAAAATTCCGGGAAGAAACGGCTACGTTCTATCTTCAGCAAATTCTTTTTCTCTTGCACCTGAGCCTCAAAGTAGTTCAAATGACGGGAAGACAACGACAGACCATCTGTCTGTATCGGCATGACTGCCAGCGACGTATCGGCAGGCAGCAGAGCCTGATTGCTGTAGCAAGCCCATGTAAACCGACGTCCGGCCAGTGTCAGTTCTTCCTAAGACTCCATCCAGCGCGTATACAAGTCGGCCGCCAGTGCTGTCATCATATTGCGTTCGGCCAGATCGATATCGCCTTGAGCATAACGCTGCTCCCCACTGTTCTTCAGTCGTTCGGCCAGTTCCTTCTGTCCACTATACAAGGTATTCAACTGATAAGCATATTGGTAATAGGCCCATGCTCGCTTCACTTCTGCCGTGATTTCTTTTTTCACCATGTCACGATAGCTTTCTCCCTTACTGATTTGCGTATTAGCCAACGCATTCTTGTAGAAAGGAGTCAGCAAAGAACCGATGGATTGTTCTACAGACAATTCATTGTCATTTCGTTCGGCACCGTTCAATTGTCCCCAAGAGTAGCTGAAAGAAGTACTTCCTCCGTCCCATGCCTCTCCTTTCGAGGCACGTGCCCGCTCAATCTCAGATTCTGCCATTTTCAGACGTGGGTGGTTGGTCATAGCTGTTTCGATAGCTTGTTCCAGCGTTATGCGCTGCTGAGCCTGTACGGCAGGTACAAAGGCTACAAGCAAAGCAATTACCATAGCAGCTTTACGCAAAGACAAACGGTTTCTTCTACGCAATTGTCTTACGGCGATACTGTTCACCAACCGGTAGAAAACTGGAATGATAATCAGGGTCAATATAGTCGAGACAATCAGTCCACCAATCACTACGGTAGCCAGTGGACGCTGTACCTCGGCACCGGCAGATTTTGCAATAGCCATCGGCACAAAGCCCAGTGAAGCCACCAGTCCGGTCAGGAAGACAGGGCGAAGCAAGTGCGGACAACCCTCTGCAATGATACGGTCGGTACACAAATGATACTGGTTCCGCTTACGTATGTCGTTGAAGTGGTTAATCATCAAGATACCGTTCAATACAGCCACACCGAAGAGTGCGATGAAACCTACACCTGCCGAGATACTGAAGGGCAATCCACGTAGCCACAGGGCTACGATACCACCAATCAGTGAAAGAGGTACGGTAGAGAAGACAACCAGTGAATAGATGACACTCCTGAATGCAAAGAACAGCAATAGCAGGATCAGCATCAGGGCGATAGGGATAACTACCGTCAGTGTACTGATAGCATTCTGCAAATTCTCGAACTGTCCACCGTATTCAAAGTAATAACCCGGTTTTAACTTGACATTCTTATCGAGCGATTCCTTGATTTGCTGAACCACCTGCTGGATATCAGCATCACGAACGTTCACACCAATGACTACGCGTCGTTTAGTTGCGTCACGGTTTATCTGGAGCGGACCGTTTACCAGTTCGATGCTGGCCACTTCACTTACTGGAAGCTGAATATTGTCTTTGGTACGGACAAACAACTTATCGATATTGAAATCGCTTACTTTATTCTTATCCAGACGAACTACAAGATCGAAACGTCGTTCATTTTCGAAAACGACACCTGCCGTTTCACCTGCATAGGCTGTACGGATAACGGCATTCAATTCTTCTATATCGATACCGTAGCGGGCAATCTTGGCACGGTCGAAATGAACCAGCAGCTGAGGCAATCCCATAGCCTGTTCTACCAGCACATCGGATGCTCCCGGTACCTTTTCTACATATTTAGCAGCCTCACGGGCTTTATCGTATAATTCAGTCATATCTTCTCCATAAAGTTTGATTGCAATATCAGCCTTGGCACCTGTCATCAATTCATTGAAACGAAGCTGAATAGGCTGACTGAAGTTGAATTCTGCACCTTTCACCGAATCCAGACATGCTTTCATTTTTTCCACCATTTCCGCACGGCTCGAAGCAGAAGTCCATTCGTTGAAAGGCTTCATCACAATCATCACATCCGCATCTTCTACCGCCATCGGATCGGTCGGCACTTCTGCGGTACCAATCTTGGCCACTACATGCTTGATTTCCGGAAAACGTTCTTTCAATCTCTTTTCCGCTTCGAGTGACACCTCGATACTCTTGCTCAGCGAACTGCCGGCTGGAAGAGTCATCTGCATGGCAAAGTCTCCTTCATCCAGCGTCGGGATAAATTCGGCACCCAATTTCGTAAACAGCAGCAACGAAAGCAGCAAAGCTATGAAAGCTACAGAAATAGTTCCCCATACATGGGCCAGACTGAAATGAAGCACGCGCTGATAAACTCTGTTCAAACGCTCGAAGAAACGGTCGGCGAGTGTCTGTTTTACCGTTACAGTCCGTTTCAAGAAAAGAGAAGCCATCATCGGTACATAGGTAACCGACAGAAGCAGAGCACCTATGATACAGAATACCAGTGTCTTGGCCATCGGGGTAAAGTATTTTCCTTCAATACCTGTCAATGTCAGGATAGGGAAGAATACAATCAGAATAATAAGTACGGCAAACGTAGCACTTCTTACAACCCGTGAAGCACCTTTTTCTACTTCATTATCCATTTCCTCACGACTCAGGGTACGTCCTCTCAACTCTCGTCCGTACAGATGAGCCAGAATTCCTTCCAGAATAACGATGGAACCATCCACCACAATACCAAAGTCGATGGCACCCAAACTCATCAAGTTCGCCGAGACATTGAATATACGCATCAAGATAAAGGCGAAGAGCATAGCCAGCGGAATGACTGAAGCAACAATCAGACCAGCACGTACATTGCCCAGGAAAACGATCAGTACCAGGAATACGATAATCGCTCCTTCCACCAGATTGCGTATAACGGTAGATATGTTTCGGTTTACCAATTCCGAACGGTTCAGATAAGGTTCTACCGATATACCTTCGGGCAACATCTGCTGCACTTTGGCAACCCGTTTTTCCAGTTCCTTGGTTACGACATTCGCATTGGCACCTTTCAGCATCATGGCAATACCGCCCACACATTCTCCCTCACCATCCTTGGTCATGGCGCCAAAACGCTTGGGAGCTCCAAAACGTACTTGACCGATATCTCCAATGTGTACCGGTATACCGCCACGGTTAGTTACAACAATCTGCTCGACATCGTGCAGGTTGTTAATCATACCTTCCGAACGGATATAATAGGCACGATTCACTTTTTCTATATAACTACCGCCTGTATTCTGGTTATTACGGCTCAAGGCTTCGAACACTTCACCGATAGTAATATTCAGCGAATAAAGCGCATCCGGATCGACAGCTACTTCGTATTGCTTCAGGTAACCGCCAAAACTGTTGATTTCCACAATGCCGGGAATACCCGAAAGCTGTCGTTTTACGATCCAGTCTTGTATCGTACGCAGTTCCATGGCATCGTAACGATCTTCATACCCCGGAGCTACTTTCAGTACATACTGATAAATTTCTCCCAGACCGGTGGTGATAGGCATCAGTTCGGGAGTACCCAGTTCCGGCGGAATCTCACCGGAAACCATTTGTATCTGTTCATTAACCAGCTGACGGGCATCCAAGGTAGGAACACTCTCCTTGAAAACGACCGTTACAAGTGACAGCCCGAAACGCGATACGGAACGAATTTCTTCGACGTTCATCACGTTGCTCATGGCTATTTCAATAGGAAAAGTAATCAGCTGTTCCACTTCCTGCGGAGCCAGCGTGGGCGATACGGTAACAATCTGCACCTGGTTGTTCGTAATGTCGGGTACGGCATCAATGGGCAGTGTCAGCATGGAGTATATGCCGCCCGCCAGAAGCAGCAAGGTGGTGAGCACCACAAACAGCTTCTTTCGGATTGAGAAATGTACGATTTTTGCAAACATAAGTGATAAATACTAAATTTATAATTATTACAAAGTTAATTTCTCTACAGCATTATTTCCATCTTTTACCGTTGAAACGTCCAAAATGACAGTTGAAATACACGATAGGCGAGGTTTTGTGATAGTACCAATTCATCGAAAAAGACAAGAAAAGCAGGGAAAAGTGTTTTTTGAACCTGATTTTTTCAAATAGAAATGCTTACTGACAAAAGACTTATTATGCTGTTGAAAAAGTTGCTTGTTATATGTAGACAGCCAATCCAACGCTATATTTCTTATGCAATGCAGAAGGTATGTTTATCGGAAGAACAAAAGAATATATAAATAAAAAAGCCCCGATTCTTAAAAGAACCAGAGCTTTCCAAATTTCTCTTTCTAAAAGAGCGGTGCGTACGGGACTCGAACCCGTGACCCCATGCGTGACAGGCATGTATTCTAACCAACTGAACTAACGCACCATTAAGTTTTTTGTTTTGTTGCTTTCTCTCTCGATTGCGGTTGCAAAGGTACGACTTTTTTTGAAACCTCCAAATATTCTGCCTAACTTTTTCTCATTTTTCTTCATTTTTTCGTCAAAATATGACTAAAACTGGCCTTATATGCTCTAAAGCCCTCTTTTTCTCCTTTATTTACCCAGACATCCCATTGTAAACCTGCTGATGTTTTACATAGAATTTGTACAAAAGATTTTTGAATTTGTACAAATTTCAATATCGTTTGTACAAAAGATCGTAGAAAAGCCTCCATCTTTTTCAAAAAAATAAAGGCTGTTGCCCGAAAACAACAGCCTCACAGTGTAGAAATGCAAATATGACTAACTTTTATTATTTTATACGTTTATATCCATAAACAGCCAAATCGCCCAACTCTTCCTCGATACGTAACAGTTGGTTGTACTTAGCCATACGGTCCGAACGGCTCAAGGAACCGGTCTTGATCTGACCACTATTCGTAGCAACGGCAATATCGGCAATAGTTGCATCTTCCGTTTCTCCCGAACGATGGGAAGTCACCGTAGTATATCCGTGTCGGTGAGCCATTTCTATGGCATCGAGTGTTTCGCTCAATGAGCCAATCTGATTCACCTTAATCAGAATAGAGTTGGCGCATCCCAGTTCAATCCCTTTCGAAAGGAATTCTACGTTTGTAACGAACAAGTCATCACCTACCAACTGGCAGCGTCCTCCGATACGTTCTGTCAGTTTCTTCCAGCCATCCCAGTCGTTTTCACTCATACCGTCTTCGATGGAGTCGATAGGGTATTTGCTGATAAGTTCTTCCAGATAAGCCACCTGCTCATCCGATGTACGCTTCTTTCCCTTTTCACCTTCAAAGATTGTATAATCGTATACGCCATCCTTATAAAATTCAGACGAAGCACAGTCCATACCGATCATCACATCCTTACCCGGTTCATAGCCAGCCAGCCTGATAGCCGCCAGAATAGACTCCAGCGCATCCTCCGTTCCGTTCAGGGCAGGAGCAAAACCTCCTTCATCGCCTACGGCTGTACTCAGGCCTCTGTCGTGCAATACTTTCTTCAGAGCATGGAAAACTTCGGCTCCCATACGCAGTCCTTCACGGAAAGAAGGTGCTCCTACCGGACGAATCATAAACTCCTGAAATGCAATAGGAGCATCACTGTGCGAACCTCCATTGATGATATTCATCATCGGAACAGGCATCACAAATGTATTTACTCCTCCAATATAGCGATACAACGGAATATTCAGGTAATTGGCAGCAGCCTTTGCCACAGCAAGCGAAACACCCAGTATGGCATTTGCCCCCAGATTTGATTTAGTTTTTGTTCCGTCCAGCTCAATCATTTTCTTGTCGATAGCCCGCTGTTCCAGAACAGACCAGCCCACCAATGCCGGAGCAATCACCTTATTTACGTTTTCAACAGCTTTCAACACACCTTTTCCACCGTAACGATGAGGGTCTTTATCGCGAAGTTCCAACGCTTCATTCTCGCCGGTAGAAGCTCCCGAAGGAACAGAAGCACGTCCTACTACACCTGATTCCAGCTTTACTTCAACCTCTACGGTAGGATTTCCACGTGAATCGAGTACTTCACGTCCTATAATTGCTTTAATTTTCATATTCTTTTCCGTTTAAAGATTAATGATTTCTCTGATTACAAAAATCAGAAATTCTGAAAGACAGCACAATACCTTAAAATAGGTATTTTTTCAGGCATAAAAAAACGCAGAACTCGTAATATTAAGTCCTGCGCCATTCTTGTGCATATCCCTATATTAATAATTGTTCTTCTTAACTTCAAAATATGCTTGTGGATGCAAACATGCAGGACAAA